>Ga0114923_10000057_pt1 | contig 91660 bp, 90 predicted proteins | sample SumtaG_FD_89578 | JGI IMG/M metagenome (GOLD analysis project Ga0114923, IMG submission 89578) | Deep subsurface microbial communities from Indian Ocean to uncover new lineages of life (NeLLi) - Sumatra_00157 metaG | ecosystem: Environmental > Aquatic > Marine > Oceanic > Sediment | place: near... | reverse complement strand
TCATTGTGAATGATAAGGAGAAACATCCATCCCTTCTCCTATCTTTTCAGACACGACCTGAGAGTCATGAGATGAATACGATTTTCATCAGATTACCTTCAGGCATAGAAGGTAAACTTACAGAGATTCTTCACAAGCTGTGTCGAGAACGTCCCTTCTGGGGAGAAACTGACCTGACACGTCTAGGTACATTGTCAGACCTGGTAGACTTAGATATTAGTACGGACATCATGATCGCCACTCAGGGAGGAGTACAAGGACTCTGGGTCTTGGATTCAGAGAAGAACGTCTGGACATCTATTGGAAGCATGGACTATTATTCACGACCACGAGAACAGGTAACACTCTTGATGTCAGTGACCCTGCGGAAAGAGAGAGAACTTTTGGATGTATCAACACAATCTGTTAGAATACCAGGGTCATTCCTTCGGAGCATGGTAGAGATTGGCCTTGGAACAGTATCAGCAGTCTTCCGCAAATGTAAGTCTGTACGCTGTCGAGTATCACTGGATACCACAGAGAAAATGTTCAGGCTCTCCTTCTTCAGAGCTGAAGAGGATAAAGAGATCACTCATCTCTTGATTAAGCGTACTGTGGATGTGCTTGAGATATTGAGAAGACCAGACTTTCAATGTCAGCAGGTAGTTGTTGATGGACATGAGATGATCTGGAACAGGTTCAGAAATATCGAGTATAGAGGTGATGCAAAGATCCTCAGGCCTTGGGTGGAGCGGAGAGAGCCCTTCAAGACCAAAGAGCTGAAGCTTCCAGCAACTGCTGACCAGTACCTTCTGATGCAGAAAGAAAAAGGACTCAAGCTCGAAGTACTCCATGATAGAACTACCTGCCCATTGTGTGCAGTTTCAAAGGAGGAGTTGAAGGAACGGATCCAGAAGCATGCTGGTAAGATTCTGGAGTACCTGCGATCAATGGAGGGTTCACAGAGTCAACCCGATGACATTCTGAGGGATTCAATGTACCATCATGGGATGTGCTGGCGAGTCATGCTAAGAACAACAGAAGAGCTCCCTGAGAATGTGCGAAACCTCGAAACTATCACACTGAGCGGTCCTGCACTGGCTGCCCTCTTGAAGACGGGTTCTCTTATCTATATGAAAGATGGACTGTGGGTGAACCACGAGTTTGATGTCCCACAGGTTAACAGTCTTCCCAGAGAGTTCAGAGAGAGTATAGTTCTAGTAGAGGCATACAGAGAGCTTGTACCACGAGCGCTCAAGGAGATGCGGGTACCGGGTTCGTACCTTGTGAAGCGAAAGGAGCAATGGATAGTTTCCCCGAACTTCCACAAGGATGCCGTTGTGTGGTCTGCGCAGTCCGATACCACAGGAGAAACCTATCAGGGAACGTCCTTCACAGTCCTGATATCTGAGGGAGCGAGTCTGGAGGACACCACTGATACGATCCTCGACGCCATTGTAAACACACTTCCCAGTGACAGTGTGAAGGGTCTTTCTGCTCTAAGAGAACACATCAAGGATAGACTACGGGACAAGGGGTACAAGTCTAAGCACCTGTATTCGATAGAGCTCGGAGTGGAAGGGGACAGTGTGACCTTCTATATAGAGAGCGTGACCAAGAGTATTCCTCGATGTGGATTAGGGAGCATCGAGGTGAGTGAGGGGATGACCCTTGAAACTGCAAATGAGAAACTCATGGATGCAGTTAGTGAGGAGCTGAAAGGCGAGGAGTTTGAGCTGGAGTTCCCTGACGAAACATACGACCTTCTGGCAAAGGTCTTGAGTGAGATGAAGGATGAGTGGGGCTGGGAGTTGCCAGATGAGAAAAAGAAAGTAGTAGAACCGCCCCTTGACCCCCTCACAGTAGCAATCGACCATGGTCGAGTGGCAGAAGAAGTAAAAGAATTACGAAGGAAGGGAAAGTCGCAACAGGCCCCTGGAGTGATAGATGTACTTCTTGAGAAGGTGCGCCCAGCACTGCAGGATAATCCTCCACTGATTTCGTCTTTTGTTGATGCGCTTCTCCTCAAGGTAGAAGTGCTCGTGAGTGGAGAGCTGGCTGGTTCTGTTGACTCTGTGACGTTGCTGAATGTACTGGACGAGATCGAGAAGTACTCGTATCATTTTGAGCCTCAGATGTTGAATTCGAGTACAAGATTTGCGAAGCAAGTTAGATGGGCACTGGCATTGCGGGTTAGTCTCAGGAAGAACCTATGAATACATGGGTTAATTTCTTAGGTACTCATCTGATAAATGTCCAACTTTATTCTAGTTTTTTGTATCTGTAACCAAATCCTTGATATTGTCTAATCAATTATCCCTGATTGGGAGGAGCAAAGAGAATGACTAATCGCATTGTCGCCCTAAAACCCGAAGAAATTGATCTCTCACAGGTCAAAACTGTGACCGATCAAGCTGAAATTACTGACACTTATGCTCTCTATCTTGATGATGAAAGCCATTCCTTTGAAGGAACTGTCGAGAAGATTGTATTTCCCTCGAATGAGGGTGAAGTTGCTGAGCTCATGAAACTTGCTTTTGAATCAGGCACAGCTGTTACTATTCAAGGTGGAAGAACTGGATTAACTGGAGCCGCTGTTCCACTTGGTGGTACCGCGATGAATCTTGAGAAGATGACCAATCTTCTTTACATGGATTATACTGAAGATGAATCCCTTTATTCTGTTGCTGCAGAAGCAGGAGTTACACTCGAAGATTTAGTGAAAGCAGTTTCCACAAAGAGTCTTGCTGCACTTGAAAGCAAGGGTACTGAAAAGCAGCAAACAGCGCTTTCCAAGTTCCTGGAAGAGTCTGACACATTCACTTTTCCTGTGGACCCCACAGAGATGAGTGCATGGGTCGGAGGTGTAGTTGCATGTAATGCATCCGGTGCAAAGACCTACAAATATGGTGCAGTTAGAGATTGGGTCTGTCGAATCCGAGTAGTTCTTGCCAATGGTGACATTCTTGATATCAATAGAGGTGATGTGATTTCCAAAGATGGTAAATTCATCATTACAATGAGCAATGGCACTGATGTAGAGGTTAGTATACCAAGCTACAAGATGCCTGAAACAAAAAATGCTGCAGGACTTTTTGCTAAACCCGATATGGATCTTATCGATTTGTTCATTGGTTCCGAGGGAATTCTGGGTGTCATCACTTTAGTTGAACTCGGGCTTCATAAGTTACCTGAAAATATCATGACCGTGATGGCATTCTTCCCCAGTGAAGATGACGCTGTGAATTTTGTTTATGACATCAGAGCACCAGAATCTATCGTGAAGATGGATTTCATTGAGTACTTTGGTCCTAATTCAATTGAAATGATTAAGGAGAAAGCAAGCACCTCCGGTATCACTGTACCTGCTATGAAACCTGACACAAAGGCAATCGTGTTCTTCGAGTTTACCTATGCTGAAGCGCAGATGGAAGAAATGGTCATGGGATTAGAGGAGGTTCTCAACAAGCACAACACATCCTCTGAATCTAGTTGGGCAGGCTTGGACTGGACTGAGTTAGAAAAGATGAAAGCGGTTCGTCATTTTGTTCCAGAAACTGTGAATGGGCTAATTGCTCAACGAAAAGCAGAGTATCACGAGGTGCACAAAATCGGTACTGATATGGCTGTACCTGATGAAGCACTGCGTGACTATCTCAAGTACTATCGCTCAGTACTCGAAGAGCAAGGAATGGAATACGTCATCTTCGGCCATATTGGTAACAATCACCTGCATTGCAATATGCTTCCTCGTAACAATGAGGAGGTTGAGCAGGGAATGAATAACTACATGACCTTTGCAAAGAGAGCTGTCGAACTTGGAGGAACTGTTGCAGCCGAACATGGTATTGGAAAGCTCAAGCGAGCGTTTCTTGAAGCAATGTACGGTGCAGATGGTATCTCTGAGATGCAAGCTGTAAAGAAATCTCTTGATCCAAAATGGATCATTAATAGAGGAAATATGATACCTGTACCTACTGAAGTGAGCTAGTACACATCATTTCTTTGCCAAGACCTCGGCATCCATCATTTTTGTGCAGAGGTCTGGCTCTTCCTCACACACTCGGTCCATGTTCTTTATGCCAATTTGTTTCCAGTATTCTTGTATAGCTTGGTCTTTTGACATTGGATTTCCAGTGAATTCCACGATATATTCTCGAATACTCACAACTAATTCATCAAGAGAGAGTTTACGTATCTTTACTCTCGCCCAGAAATCGCAATAATTACCGCGACAGAGACCCTTGACCATAGGACAGTATTGGACCATGAGATTACACCGGTACTGTTGAGAGCTGCGAAGTTTTTCCTATCTTAAGGATTACCGTATCGGATGTCACTATGGTATTCTTGAAATAGGGTAAACCAACTCATACAAAGAACCCTTGGTGACTTTTGATATGGGTGATGAATCGAATTCTTCCAACATCGGCCCTAAGATACAGAAACAGAAAGAAACTGTTGAGAAGTTCATTCGTCTGTATTGTGGTAAGAAACATGGGCCTTCTAGCAAAACTCTTTGTTCAGAATGTCAAAATTTGCTGGAGTATTCTGACCAAAGATTGGAACAATGCCAGTACCAAGAGGATAAACCGACATGTCGGAAATGTCCTGTTCATTGTTATCGTCCAACAATGCGTGAAGAGATTCGGCGAGTGATGAGATTTTCTGGTCCTCGATCTGCTCTATATGCACCAATGGATTGGATTAGACACAAAATCCATGATAGAAACGATATGAATCCGGAAAAATAATTGTGAGCGGCCACAGATGTCCAGTGACTCGCCCGTCTTTGTTGTTTCAACGCTGAAAGCTATTTTCTGCCCTCGATTCCGTGCATACAGAACCATCCACCCTTAAGCTCATGGTCTTTCATTATCGGGCAACTAAAACAACTACAACCTTTGTCTTCAATCTCCTCTACAGGTTTTTCAGATTGACCACGTGAACAGAATAGCATATTTGGTTTTACAGTGTTCAAAGCATTTGGCTTGAACGTAGGACACGGGCCACAGAATTGCTTACATATAGCTATATTCTCTTCGCTGTTTTCGACAACTTTCATTTCAGACACTCCACAAAATAGTACTCGCGTTACAATTTGTAACATTGAGTATAAGTCATATGACATAACAAAAAAAAGAGAGTTAGTGAGTGCAACAAGTTACACCCACGAGTCTGCAAATATTGAATCTATTTGTATACAACTTCAACAAGATGAGCACTGCAACTGATGCAAGGATCATATGCACGTGCAATCATTTCGAACTTGAGCTCGATGTTATCCATCTGATTCTTCTCAAGCAAGGTTTCTCCACCTATTCGGATGAATTGCTCGATGTCATCAAGGAACATAGCAGTTGGTGTGATGAAGTCTGCAGCTGTTGTTTTTCCATCCTTTATCGTGTAAGAATGGATGAGTGTACCACGAGGAGCTTCAATTACTCCTGTACCAGAACCACTTTCCTGTGTGCGTTGTGCAATCTCAGGAGGATCACTTTCAAGTAGTTCATTTACAACTTTGATAATACCCTCAAGAGAGAATACTTGTTCTATTGCTTGAGCAAAGTTGTTGTAGAGGGGATTACGGTACCAGCGTTCATTGAACAGCTTATCACAAGCTTCCTTTGCTTTGCCATTTAGCCGATCTTTCAGTAGGATGACTCTCGCAAGGGCACCTACAGTAAACGGTGATTCGTTGTACATTGCACGCTTTGCAAAGCTATGGCCTACTACTCTCTCAACTACGACATTCCTGTAGTTCTCAGCAGGATGTTCCTTTCCGTCTGATGTGATGAGAACGTCGCCATAGTAATCATAGCCATCATGAGGTGGTTTACAACAAAGGAATTGAGTTTCTCGTTCCATGTGGTCATCAATTTCGAGCCCTGCAAGAATGTCAATAGTTGCCATTGCAAAGGGCAATAATTCCTCTGCTTCTTCTTTGATAGCTACTAGATCTTTCTTGCTCGGGAGTTTGTTGAATCCGCCCAAAACGGGATTTTCACCATGAATCATTCTTCCACCCATCAACTTCATAATCTTGTTACCGAATTTCTTCAGTTGCAATGCTTTAACAACAACATCGCCATATTTGTCTGCCATTGCTACAGCGTTATCATACCCGAGGAAATCTGGTAGCGCTAAGAAGTAAAGATGGAGGCTATGGCTTTCAATTATCTCACCGTGATGAGTCAGATGACGATATTCCTGTGTAACGTGAGGAATTGTAACACCTAACGCTTTCTCAAGACCTCTCAATGCCGCATATTTGTGAGATAGATTGCAGATTGCACAGATTCTGGGAACAATGCTTAGATCTTCTTCAGGTGTCTTACCGATGACCAACTCTTCAAAGAGTCGAGGACCTTCAAGTATTCGTACTTCTACATTGCTAATTTTGTTCCCATCAATCTCTACTCTTATTCCTCCATGACCCTCAACTCGGGCTAGAGGTTCAATAACGATTTCTTTCTTTGTCATTACTTATTCCTCCGCAATCAAAGGTTCTCCAAATATTTCAGGATCTTATGACCTCCATAATTCCTGATTTTTCTCGTGATTTCTTCCTTAGATATTCCAAAACTTTCCAAGAGTTTGAATTGTTGCTTGAAGTTACCATCTTCTAGTGGACCCCAACAACCAACACATCCGAGCCCATGATTTGGACATGCTGAATCACAACCTCCTGCAGTTAAAGGACCCAAACAGAACTCTTTGTCCAATAATAAACAGTGGTTTTCATTTAGCTTGCACTCGTGGCAGACTGGATGCAGATTTACCTCTGGAACAGCACCATGAATCAGTCTGGAAATGAGTGCAAAAGCTTGTTTCTGATCAATAGGACAACCTGGAAGATAGTAATCCACCTCAACATATGCGTCAATGGGTTTTGCTTCAACAGGTTTAATGAAGAATTTTGCATCACCATACACATTATGAAGCCGTTTGTTATATTCACCGTCACCAGTGTACATTGCTTGGAGCCCACCTGCCACTGCACAATTACCCATTGCGACAAGTATCTTAGCCCTTTTCCTGATATCGAGAACGTGTTCCTCTTCTTCTTCTGTGCTGACACTACCCTCAATAAAGGCAACGTCTAGTTCCCCCTCTATGGGATTACTTGATGCCATTACAAAGGATTGTATATCCACTGAACCGAATAAGTTCAGAATCTCGTCTTCTGTATGTATGATAATGAGCTGGTCTCCAGCACACCCTGTAAATCCATAGATACCTATCTTTGGCTTAGAAGTTTCTTTCTTTTCCTGTGTTACAGTCATCTAAATCAACTCCCTAAAGTGTAGTGTGTCCCAGTAAGTGAATACCGGACCATCTATACAAGTGTAAAGATAATCAAGAGCACAATGTCCGCATTTTCCAACACCACATTTCATTCGTCTCTCTAAAGAGAGTTGAATCATGTTCTTGGGTATCTTGAGTTTAAGGAATTCATCAATAACGAACTTGTACATCACGGGTGGTCCAACAACGAGTCCAATAGTGTTCTTCGGATTGATTTCTGGAAGATCCTTGAATAATTTCGTTACGACACCTTCATTCTCGGTCCATGTTTCATCAGCTCTATCGACAGTGTACATGCAATCAATATCTTCTCGTTCTTTTATCTGGAAGAACTCATCCTTGAACATAAACTGACTTGGATCACCAGCACCATACAAGAAGAAGACTCGACCAAATTGGTCGCGATTATCGAGTACATAGTATAGAATTGATCGCATAGGAATGACTCCAAGTCCTCCTGCAACGATGATGAGGTCTTTACCTTTCATTTGCTCTATCTTGAAACCATCTCCGTAAGGACCACGAATGTAGACAATATCATTGTCACGCTTCTGGAAGAATGACTCAGTCAGAGTCCCAACTTTCCTAATTCCAAGTTCCAGAATTCCTGGGCGACTTGGGGTTGATGATATTGAGAATGGGGCCTCTCCAACTCCAGGAATTGACAACATGATGAATTGTCCTGGATTGTAAGTAAATGTCATTGCACGGTCCATGTCTACATGACGAATCTGGAAGAATCTGTGATTTTCAATCAATTCATATTGTCTGACAATGCGAGCTGCTTCTGGTTGAAATGGATTTTCGTGTGGTTCGGTTATATTCAAAGTTTTGGCACCTCCCTTGCTGTAAGCGCTTCTGAAACTGTGACCACATTGATGTCTACAGGACATGCTTCTACACAGCGACCACATCCAACACAACCTGGACGACCATATTCAAATCCGAATGACTTCAATTTGTGAGTGTACCAGAGTTTCAAGCGGTCTGCGCGACTCGCTCTAAAATTGTGACCTTCTGCACAAAGACTATAATCCACAAACATGCAACTGTCCCAAGTTCGTTCACGGCGCCCTGTTGTATCATTTGTAACATCAAATACATCTTCGACATTGTAACAGTTACAAGTTGGGCAGACCATTGAACATTGGCCACATGAAAGACATTTGTCTGCAAAATAATCCCAAACTTCGCTGTTGTGGCTAAGCTCCATTATATCTGGCATGCTTCCAAAATCAATTTCGAGTTTGAATACTTCATTTCGCTTGTTTCGCCATTCAATATATTTCTGAATGTCTTCATGCTCAACAACATCTTCAAAGAACTCCTCTCGTTCATGTATCATATCATGGCCGAGACTTGATCCTACCCACACTAGATAGAAATCTTTGAGGTTAGTGAAGAAGAGATCAAAGCCTTCATCTACGACATCCGTTCCTGCTGACCTACAAAGTGATGTGTCTGATGGCCAACATGAGAATCCAATAATCGCTGAGTTTTCTCTCAGTCCTGTATAATAGGGGTCTTTCGGCTCATTCAAGAATATTTCATCGAGCCTTAGAATTCCATTGATATCACATGGATGAACTCCTATTATTACTCTCTTCTCAATCATTGAGTAGTCTGGATAAAATCCCTTCTCGTTGAAGTGGAGCATTGTGAACTGCTTCGGGTTGAAGAGTTTCTTGACCGGAATCACAGGACGATGAGAATAGTCACTCAAATCGAGTTCAGAAATACTCTCTATCTTATCGTATGTTAGAACATTATTCCGTGTGACAGGTCCGTATAAATCTCCGAATTTCTCAAGACTCTCCAAAAACACATCGAGAAATTTGGGTTGCATCTTTAGTATACGCATATGCGGCACCTTTCCCAGTTTTTCTATAAAATTATCGCGCTCGACAATTCTCTGTTCAGGCGTCGAATCTCTCGGGGGTTTCCCTTTTAATTGATATGATAGAGCTTAGAGTACATGAATAATATTCCCGAAATTATATCCACTACTTGAAACAATATCGGAAGAATAACAAGCATGAATAAAAAATGAAGTGTTTCTTTAAGTCTAAGCACATAAAATGCAAACTAACTCAAAGCATGAGGCAATATTTGCCACGTAGCGCTCAATTCTGGAATATATTGGTTAAATCTCTGGAGTCTTATATGTTCTATACGGATAATATCATGAAAACGCCAAGACTGGAGGTCAAAAAGAAATGGACGCCGCGAAAAGCACGCTAGAATTTGGAAAAGATTGGAAAGGAATGTTGAGTTATCTCGCAGAAACCGAGAGCGTTGTAGATGTATACCTCTGTGCTAGTGCCTATGGTCATGCAGATGATAGGGATGAAATGGTTGCAGAAACTCATGGGGTACGGATCATCCATGTTGGGGATGATTTCTGCATGGTCGGACCAAGGAGACCTGTTCACTCCAGTATTATCCCAATGGGTTGGATCTCAATGATTCGAATCCATGAAGACGGCCAAGGTAGTAACTTTGTAAGCTTCGTGCCGAAGGAAAATACAGAAGAAGATGAAATTGAAGATAACCTGAATAGCCTAGAGTAAGACCTGAATCTTGCTCTAGTACACATCTCATAGGTTCCACTCACTTATATGAGCGCCTTCAACACCTATCTTGTGGTTGAGTAATGCCTTTCACTCCGTATCATTTCGGACCCGGTTTGCTTTTTGGTGTAGTTCTCTTTCCATTTCTTGATTTTTCAACAATGATAGTTGCAAGTGTCATTCTTGATTTCGAACCTATATTTGTCCTAATACTGAACCTTCCTGGTCCCTTACATGGCTTTTTTCATACCTATCTAGGAGCCACCATTGTTGCCTGCGTTCTATCCATTGCCATCTATCCATTTAGAGGATATCTCAACAAGCTAGTATCGATTTTTGGTTTGCACCAGGAATCATCTTTTCGTCATATTCTACCTGCAAGTCTTATCGGGACATATTCACATATCTTTCTTGATTCTTTCATCTATCTTGAAATGAATCCATTCTATCCACTCATTGGTAATCCGTTTATTGGAGTATTAGCAGTTTCATTCGTCTACAGCTCATGTGTCTATCTTGGTTTGCTAGGCCTTGGTCTGTATGTAGTCCGTATATTGTATCTTCAGCTGAAACCAAGACAGATGGGGATTGAAGCAGATGTATTCTCCAAATGATGAAGATTATTCGATTAACTAGTAATTGATTTTCCTAGTTTTGTGGCTTCTTCAAGATATTCTGTTTTTTCCTTGATATCCCCTCGATCATAAACTCCTGGTGCCAGGACCGCTCCAATTTGCTCCATTTCAAGGTACGCAAAGATATCTTCAAACATTCCTACAATATGTCGAGCTGTGCGAGGATTACTTGATTCAAAAGGTACTGCTAGAACAGCTTTGCGACCTTTGAAAACATCTCGACTAACTCCATACCAACGGTCAACGAATGCCTTGAGCTGTGCCGTTACTCCCCACCAATAAACGGGTGTACCCAATATCCAAACTTCACACTCTTCCATTTTTGAAATTAGATCATGCATATCGTCTTTCTGTACGCATATCCCTGTCTTCTTACATGCATCACATGCACGACAAGGTGATACATCTAAACTCCTGAGTTCGACATTTGTAATCGTCGCACCAGCTTCTTCTGCACCCGATATCATAGCATCAAGAAGAATCTCTGTGTTTCCTCCTTTTCGTGGACTACCGTTGATTACCAGAATTTTCATGATTATCATCCTATATGTAATTGCCACTTTCTTGTTGTTGATTAGCATACAAAATAAGTGAAATCATATGGGAATTGCAACATTTGGAACTGGATGTTTCTGGTGTACTGAAGCAGTGTTCCAACAATTGAAAGGTGTGAAATCAGTTGTTTCTGGTTTCTCCGGTGGTCATGTAGAAACCCCCTCCTATGAACAGGTAATGACAGGCACTACAGGTCATGCTGAGGTCTGTCAGATTGAATTTGATCCTGAACAGATTTCCTTTGAAGATCTTTTAGAGGTCTTTTTCGAAACCCATGATCCCACCACATTGAATCGTCAAGGTAATGATGTCGGAACCCAGTACAGGTCTGCAATATTCTATCATAGTGAAGAACAGAGAGAAATCGCAGAGCGCGTAAAGAGCAAGAATGATGCCAGTGGTAACTGGAAAAAATCAATTGTCACAGAGGTAACTGTTTTCGACAAATTCTATCCTGCTGAAGACTATCATCAGAACTATTTTCGGAATAATCCAAATCAAGGATATTGCCGCTATGTGATTGCACCCAAGCTTCAGAAGTTCGAGAAGGTCTTCAAACTCAAATTGGACATGTAATTAGTCTTTGAGTTTCTTACCTATTGAGAATGCTTTTCCTATCTTTTCACCAACAGTCCAGTATGACGGTTGTCCTTCTGCACCTGTATAGACGATCTGATTCATCTTCTTGATGTCTGGTTTGTTGTCTGTCAAAATCTGTTGACTTGCATATGTGTTGATAGATTTCGCAAGAATAATGAAATGATCTGGACGTTCAATCATCTCTTCTACTTCTAATTCCATATTCAGTACGCATTCTTCAATCATTGGAGCTTTAGTTTCTCCATAGAATATGTTGAACACTGCAGATTTGTCAGCATCTCTTCCAGAAGTGATTCCAACATAGTCAGTCCTCTCTACAAGGTCTGCTGATGGGAAATTCATACTGAAGTTGCCATTCTCTCTTATGGAATTCATAGTCAGATGTTTTCTGTTAATTGAAGCTATCCATATTGGAGGTGCACGATTGACTCGACTTACCCAAGTACAGAGCATGAAGTTCGGTCTACCGTCTGCAATGGAGCCAATAATCACACTTGGCATTTGGTATGGGGAAAATCTCTGGTCAAGTTTGATTTTACTCATGTATCGATTTCATTGGACTTTGATAGTTAATTGTTCAGAACGACGCAACGCTTGCTTGTAGTAACAAAACCATCGGATATACAAATAATTAATTAACAAGCTGAGATATAGAAACCTTTACGATTAGGAGGCGCTAGAAATGAAGTTCATTGTATCTTTCGAAGGTGGCGATATAGAAACCGCTAAGAAGAAAATTGAAGATTTCAATAAGATGTTTAAGAAGGCTGTTGAAGCAGGATTACCAAGTGGAAAATCAATTTCACCACTGTATGTCTATGCTAACAGTCAAGGTGGCTTTCAGTTATTTGAAGCTGATAATGCCGAAACCTTGACTGCTATGGCAATTTTCTACGAGGATTCTGATTTTTCATTCACTCCCATCCTGGAGATGTCTGAAATTTTAGAAGTTAAAGAAAAAGTAGACAAGGCTTCCAAGTCATAGTCGCTACGATAAATAGTTTACAATGTGTGGGGATATTTCCCCCACATCATCCTCTATTTTGTAATATTATAATTGACATTTCATACTTCTTTGATGAGTTGATTAAGTTCGCGGATTCTATCATTGATTTTCTTTCGAAGAGTTGCAACACCAAGAGAATCTGTAATTATTAATGCATCTTGAAGTGTCACTAGTGCATCTTTGAGTTGTTCATGGTTCTGGTAGAACTCTGATTTGAGTATGGCTGCATACATTTTGATGCCTGGCAAATTCCGATCGACTGCATACTTTTCAAGAGCGGAAAGCCACTTTCCTGGAACCGTAACTTTCGTACTATCTTTTGATTGAGTAGCAATTAAATTCTCCACTCGAGCCAAGTCCAGAAGTACTCGATTCTGGTTAGTTCCTCTAGGATACTGATTCGCAATTTCCCAAGATTTTTCTATTAAATCCAAGGCGGTGAGATAATTGCCCTTTCTCAATTCAATCACTCCTGAAATATGATAGTAGTTTCCCAAATGACGTTCCAAACCTGTTTTAATTACAAGTGGGTATGCAGTTTCTAGAGTCAAATCAGCTTCATCAATTCTGTTTACTAATGCTAATGCCCAAGCTTTGTAGAGTAACATTTGTACGCTCTCAAATTGTGCATTATTTTCGATACCCTTGTTAATCCAATCGAGAGATTGCTGACCATCGCCTAGAGTGGCATAGGTCCTTGAGAGTATTATGAAATTTGTATCACTAAGGCGTCTATCACCGAGAATTTTCATTATTTCATGATGACATGAAATCGTTAGATCAAATTCACCTGTTGTTTCATATACAAGGGACGAATCGTTCAGAATTTCAGTAACAAGAGCTGGTACTTGCAGATCTTGAACTAATTCATAGAGGTCTTCAAACACGGATGCTGCTTCATGAACATTGACAAACGTCAGTATGATCCCCTCTTGAAGCAAGTTCATGTACATGTATAATGCATCGCCATGTAATTCAGCAAGAGATTTTCCTTTTTTGAGGACTTCGAGGGCGTCTTTTATGTTTCCTTCTCTCGTTTTTGCTATCGCTTCAAATGCATACAGCACAGATTCAAAACAACCTAGACGTGGATTTGTATCAATCATGCCTTTTACTTTATCAAGTGGTTCAAATAGACTTATGACCTCTCCAAAGGGATGATGTAGAAACGCATGAAGAATGTGAAGGTCCGCTTCAATCCAATCATCTACTGAACATTCTATTGATTTTTCAATATATTCAACCACAGTATCGTGGGATAGTGCCTGATCTCTTTCTCCTGAGTCAATAACATGCATCCATGGCATTATGAAAGGTGAATCTCCGTGCCTCTCTACAAGTAGCTTCACAGTGCCTCTCATTCTGCACCACCAAGCTTGAACTGTTGCGAGATAGGCAAGATTCACTGGAACTTCATTATTCAGAGTAAATTCACACAGTCTTTGAACAAAATCGTAGTAACTACTCGATTCATCCATGAGCGCATCTAGAATGGACTTGGTTTCTTCATCGATAAACGGATAGTACTTCGTAATGGTTCCGAGTGGTTCCACTGGATTACGCTCCCTCCAAGAAATCTGCAGGTCAAATGGTCAATTGAACAAAGAGACAAGACATATATAGAAATACCGAGTATACATTATACGCGATACGTGATACACAAAACGTGAAACGTGTTGCATGATGAGGTGAAATGGATGGAACGTGTTGTTGAACCTGAACAAAAAACAACAGAAATTGAAATTGAGTTTGAAGAGGAAGAAGATGAGATAGAGTTCATAGTTCCTTGGACAACAGAAGAATTTGAGGAAAAATCCCCTGGAAATCGTCGATTATATGGACAGACCTTTAGTGGTATCCTCGCGATTGCTGCTTTGCTAATTGTTCCAATGGTCACACTCCCTGGGGTAGTAATTCTAGTTCTCTTTGCTGAGATCTATTTGATTGACTGGACATATTCCAAGGTCAAGTCCCTGCGAAACGCAGAATCTACTCCCAAAGCAGTAATTGCTGGTAGACAAGACCGTGCAAGTAAGGCTGACCGAAAGAACCCAAGGACAAGTCCCAAAGACCAGTTCGTGAAATGAAAGTGTAAACAAGATACGCGATACGCAATCTTAAATACAAAATCAAAGAAGTTTACATCGGGTTAGTTACTGTGTCAAAAGAAGAAAAACCAAAGCGGACCACTCTACGTGAGAGAGTCTTGAAGAATATCTCCGCTGATGGATTCGAGGGTGAGGAAAGGGATACACCAGTTGTAGCTAGGATGAATAAACGGGTTGTTGAAACTCTTGACTCCCTGGTTGCAATTGGTGTCTTCAAGAGTCGATCAGAGGCTGCAGCAGCTCTTGTTGAAGGTGCAATCTCATCACGAGAAGATCTATTCGATGATATCAGAAAACAAGCAGCAAGCCTGAGTGAACAAAAGGATGCAGCGATGAAAGAGGCACAAGAAGCAATTCTTGGAAAGCTGAAATGACTCAGCTCTGGGATGTGAGTGTACCTTTCACATCAAATTGTTGTCTTTGTTAATATGGCTAGAGTTTATTATTGAGTAATGTTTAGTTAGAACTGCAATGACAGAAGATGAGGCCGCAGAATTATATGCCTTCTGCGATATTTGCAAGCAGAATGTACCTCTAGAGGTCACACCAGAGGATATCGAGAAAACAAAATCGGGATTGGTTTCAGTTCTATCACTGCATGGAGATCCACAACACGCAATACTGGTATATCTCGATATGAACCTCAAGGCACGAGGTGTAGAATATCCATCACTACTACAGGTTAAAGAAAGTAGTTCAGTTGCTAGCGACACAACCTCAATCATTGAAGATGACACTCATGATTTAAAATCAATAATTAGCTCTTTTGGTGAAAAACAGGACCAAGCAATCAAATCATTTGCTCATATTACTGCGCAACTCATTGCAGGAAACCCAGTGTATCTAATTCATAATAACACAAGTATTGGAAAAGTTGTGAAAGACCAACTCATCGCATTATTCCCAGAGCACAAAATATCTCTAACAGTGATTAGTTATGATGAAATTGACAATGTGAGTGGAATGAGGCCTACAATTTTCGACATTCAATATGGGTCTTTCGTTTCAGAGGGTATAGTCCTAGACACTGAGCACTTCGAACAGTTGATCAGAGATGCGATTGGTAGTTTGAATGCCTTCAATGTATTGATGAATGATTACCGGAAGCTGAAATATTCGTACAGACGTCTATGGGAATTATTGTCTGCAGGCGCTAGAACCTACACTCGCAAGAATCTAGCATATCTTGTTTCAATTGATCTATCGTTGATTCCACTTCTCCTTAAAATGGCTGAGAACGATGGAGTCGATGTAGCATCACGCGTAAAAGGATCTAAAAGAAAGCCAAAGAAAAAATGACCTAATCCTGCTTTGTTCGGAGGATTGATGAATGAATTGTACCCAAATATTGCTTGGAGGATCTTGAATTGATAGCAGATTTGCCTGATGGAATTAGATTATCTGGAGCTCTCGAGGCCAGACAGAAATTCGGAACCATTTCTGGTGGGGATATCCTCGATGTTGGTACAATGGAAGGTGACTTCATTGGGACGTTAATGAAGGTGTTAAAGGACTACAACTCATTCACCGGAATCGATATCTCAGAGGATGATTTGAAAAAAGCAAAAGAGCAACTCAATGATGCTCCAGTGAACTTAGCTGTGATGAATGCTGAAAATATAACCTCTCAAGAGAATCAATTTGATACTGTGTGTGCTTCATATTCCATTCATCACTTGGAGAATATCGAAACTGTGTTGTCTGAGATGTATCGCGTTCTAAAACCTGGAGGTAATTTCATCATCCAAGAGATGTATTCCGATGGAGAACAAACTGCAGCTCAGCAGATGGACACAGCTGTCCATCATCTGGATGTGAAGATTGATTCGCTCTTGGGCATCCCACATTTTGAAACGCTGACTCGTCAGAGATTGAAAGATTCAGTCAGTAAAGTTGGTCTGAGCGATGTAGAGTTCTTTGAGTCGTCATGGGCCGTCAAATGTCTATTCTGTGGAGATGTAAAAGAATGCCATAATCCAAAGAGAGCGGATAATATTGACTATATATTCAAAGAAATCGATGATAACTTGGATAGAATTCGTGAGCATCCTTCTTATGATGAACTGAAACAAGAAGCTGAATTACTCAAAGATAGAGTCAGAGCTGAAGGGTCAGCTCAAGCATCAGTGATGTATTTCTTCGGAAAGAAAAAGAAAGGATAGAGTGGGACTTGCATTCCCACCCAAATATTCTATGTTCCTTCTGCGTAAGCTCTGGCGTATCGTTCCTGCTCCCCAGTCCACTTGGCACCCCTTGTTTCAATAGATCTCTCATTGATTCCACTTCTCCTTAAAATAGCTGAAAATGATGGGGTCGATGTAGCATCACGTGTGAAACAAACTAAGACCAAGACGAAGAAAACCTAAGCAAATTAATTGCAATCTCCAGAATTTGCTTTGTTCAAAGGATTGATGTCCAAGTTATACCCAAATTTTGCTTGGAGGATTTTGAATTGATAGCAGATTTGCCTGATGGAATTAGAGTATCTGGAGCTCTCGAGGCCAGACAGAAATTCGGAACCATTTCTGGTGGGGATATCCTCGATGTTGGTACAGAGGAAGGTGATTTCATTGACACGTTAATGAAGACCCTACTGGACTATAATTCATTCACAGGTATTGATATCGTAGAAGATGAACTGGAAAAAGCAAGAGAACAACTCAAAGATGCTCCAGTGAATTTAGTAGCTATGAATGCTGAAAATATGACCTTTCAAGACAATCAATTTGATACTGTGTGTGCTTCATATTCCATTCATCACTTAGAGAATATTGAAACTGTGTTGTCTGAGATGTATCGCGTTCTAAAACCTGGAGGTAATTTCATCATACAGGCACTGTATTCTGATGGGGAACAGACTACAGCTCAGCAAGTGGATAAAGCTGTACACGATTTGAATGCGAAGATTGATACTCTATTTGGGATTCCTCACTTCGAAGCGCTAACTCGACAGATGTTGAAGGATTTGGTCAACAATGTTGGTTTGGATGAAGTAGAAACCTTTGAGTCATCATGGGCTGTCAAATGCCTGTTCTGCAAAGATGTAAGAGAATGCCATAATCCCAAAAATGCTGACAATATTGATTATGTACTCAAACGAATCGATGATGACTTGGAGAGAGTACGTGAACATCCATCTTATGATGAACTAAGAGAAGAAGCAAAACTGGTCAAAGAAAGAGTCAAGACGGAAGGATCTTCCGCAGCATCAGTGATGTATTTCTTCGGAAAGAAATAACCTCAAAACGGAACCAAAGCTAATGTCTTTCAAACGATACCATTTCCTGAGGAGCTTATACCCATTATGGATACCGAAAATCGAATCAGGGCTATTGATGTCGGAAGTTTTCCATTAGCCGCTGATTTAAAGCGATACCTTCAAGGAGCATTCGAAGTAGAAAAACATGGCGGAAGTGCAAGTACTGAAAATGCAATCTATTTTATCTCCAAGCATAACTCACTATTCGAGAGTAAGGCCGCAGCAATGGGTCCTGATGTTGCTGTTACATCATATGCACAATGTAGAGGTATGATAGATCAGTTTCTACTACCAGTTGTTCGTCATGTCACAGAATCCGCCCAACAACAAACAAGCATCCACTCGAGTTTTGGTGATATCACAAAAGAGGATGCACAAGCAGTGGCAGTTGCCATCGCTACTGGAAATGAACCACCTTCTGGAGATGATATCAGGTTTGCTGAAATCATTGGTCTTCAGGTAGGTGCAGAAAATCTTAGCAAAAGACTCGAAGTAAAGAGGATTTCATACAAGGCATGCGTCACAGGACCACTAGAATTATCATTAAATCTACAACGACTCGCAGGATTCCCAAGGCAATATGATGAGAAGCTTGTGGAATACTTTACTGAGGTCGTAAAATCATTCGTAATTAATTCTGTAGTCACTTCACCTTTTCTTATTCCAGAAGTAATAACTATGGACGAACCTGCATTTGGCCTTGAGGGCTTTGGGGACTTTTTTAATGACATTTCTTCAGATCCACAATTAGATCATCTAATTTCATGCTGGAATGAGATATACAAGAATGTGCCTTCAGATTGTTATCGAGGAATACATCTACACGCCTCTCCTTTTGAGAGCGCTTTCAACGCAGATTGGGATCTGTTAGAAGCTCATGTTGGAGTATATGTCAAACGTCAGTGGTTGGAAGACTATGACAAATTCATCCGCGCTGCAATTGTGAGAACTGAAGAACCAACAATTGACCCAAATGATGATGCAAAAGATGCGTGGCAGAACATTTTCTCTGGCAATTATAAGAAATACTTGCAAACTAAAAGCGAAATGGAACACCACCTTCAAGAAACTATCAATCGCTATGGAATTGAAAGAGTACCCTTTGCAGGACCTGAATGTGGATTTGGTCCTTGGGATTGGAAGCACGGTCTAAGTATGGCTACTGAAACTTTGGTAAGAATGAATCAAGTAATTCAAGAAAAAAGGAAAACTAGGTGAGGGAAGACCCTCACTTTCGTTTATGTCCCTTCAGCATAAGCTTTGGCGTAACGTTCCTGCTCCTCAGTCCACTTGTCAATGGAGATTCCCATTGTTTCAAGTTTAATGAGTGCGGTTTCACGGTCCAGCTCTTTGGGGAACTCGTATACTGCTGGCTTAAGGCCCTTGCCATTCTTTGCCATCCAAATCATTGCATTGAACTGGCTAGCGAACGACAAATCCATTACGGAACTTGGGTGTGTAGAGATGTGGCATCACATGTGAAAATGTCCAAAGAAGAGAAGAGGAAGAAGAAATGGCCTGATCTTGATTTTTTCATGGATTTAACTTGAGAGCACTCATAATCTCTTCATATGACATTACCCAACCAAAAGCATAGTTGATGATTTGCAATGACAATTTCTGGAATTCTTCTGACCATGCTGACGTTATATCGCTCCCAAACACAACGCGGTAGTCCCTTTCAAAGGCATCCCGTGCAGTGGACTCACAGCAGATGTTGGTCACGGTACCGCAGATAATGAGGGTATCAATGGATCTTCTACCTTTGACGTTGCGTAGAATAGATTCAAGGTCAGTATTGTAAAAAGCACTGAATCTCAGCTTCTTCACAATGAAGTCGCTAGGTAATGGTTTTAGGTCCTTATGGATTTCTGCTCCTTCAGAACCTTCTCTTAGTCCTTTTTTATCTAAAAGTGTAAACATGTCAAGAATGAGGGGTCTTACAGCTGTATCTGCTCTGTAAACCTGTTTTGTATAGATAATTGGTAATCCAAGGTTTCTGCATGTTTCGATAAGTTTCTTTATCTTAGGTATTTGATCCCTGATATTGGGGACCTCGAGAACTGATCCTTCTTCAATGAAATCATTCTGCATGTCAATTACAAGCAGTGCTGTTTTTTCAGGATTAATCCCGCCCAGCTGCTTTTTGTTGGTAACTGTTTTTGTATAGAATGTATCATCATCTGTCATGGTTTACCACCTTATTCATTAACTATTACTTTCTACGATATGGGACAGTTAGTCCAGCTGGTCCCTTTGTTTTTCTCACTAAGAGTACAATGACGACCAATGCAACCAAATATGGCAATGTCAAGAGGAAATAGTAAGAAACCCCTGCACCTACTCCTATCAGGTTCGCAGCAAGCGAGTAGCCTGTACCGAATATCAGACTGCCTATAATTGCCCGGAATGGACTCCATCGAGAGAAGATGACTACAATGATTGCAATCCAGCCGCGTCCTCCCACTATGCCTTGATCATATAATGGGATGTGCCCAATGGTTATAGCGGCACCTGCAAGTCCTGCCATGATTCCACCGAAAATGACGCATATGTATCGAACCCGATTGACATTGATTCCAGCTGCGTCGCAAGCCTCTGGATTCTCTCCGACTCCTCTAATTTTGAGCCCCCATGTTGTCTTGTATAGGATTAATCCGAAGACTATTGCTAGGAAGAAGGCGAGATAGACAAAAGCGTCATGTTGGAATAGGATTGGTCCGAGGACGGGAATATCGCTGAGAAATGGAATATAGATATCTTGAAGAGGGGTCACAGTCGGAACTTCAACTCTGCTAACAATGCTATAGCTGAAGTTTGCAAGACCATCTGCCATCGTCAGGATCAACAATCCAGATATCAGTTGATTGATTCCAATAGTAATAGAAGAGAAGCCATGAATCATAGCAATGACTCCTCCTGCGGCTAAGGCTGCGAGAGTCCCTATCAAATACGATCCAGTTAGGAATGTCACATAAATTGCGATAAACGCACCAAGTGCCATTATGGCTTCGATTCCTAGGTTGATGACACCTGCACGTTCGTTATAGATCTCACCGGTAGCAGCTAGTAGAATGGGAGCTGATAATACGACCCCTCCAGAAAGGATTGCTATTATTAATTCAATCATTATGATTTCCTCGTTGAAATCCACTTCTGAACGATAAGAACAGTAAGTACCAAGATTCCCTGCAATACAAAGATTAAGTCAACAGGCACATCGACTGCTCGTTGCATCGATTCTCCTCCTATTTGCAGAACTGCAAAAAAGAAGGAAGAAATGATTATACCAAGGGGATGGAAAGCACCAAGAGCTGATACTGCTATTCCCGCATAGCCAAATCCTGGAGAAAAGCCCGCAAGAAGGAAATGATGCGTTCCGATAATTTCCATCATCCCCGCCAGTCCTGCAAGACCTCCACTTAATAATCCCGCACTAACTATACCCCGTGTCACATTGACACCCCCATGTTTGGCTGCACGAGGGTTCTGCCCAACGGCTCTGATTCTATATCCTAAGGTTGTTTTGAAGAGAATGACATACATCGATATTGCCAGTAGTACTACTATGAAGACACCAATGTGAATTCTGAGTCCCGAAAATAGGGCTGGCAACTCTGTCGACTCTGGGATGTAACGTGTTCTCGGATTGAATGCAATCGGATCTTGGAGCGGACCATTACAGAGCCAACTGATGAGAAACATGGCTATGAAATTCAATACGACTGTGGGAAAAATCTCGTTAATCTCGAGCTTAGTCCTCATTATGATGGGGAGTGCAAGCCATGCAGCTCCTCCTAAAGCAGCTGCAATCATTATTATTGGAATAGCTATAAGGGTAGGTACTCCTTGTAGCTGAGCAGCCACCAGATATGAAACAAGCGCACCTATGTAGAGTTGACCTTCGGCACCTATGTTTAGGAATCTCGCTTTAAACGCAACAAGAAACGCCAATGAAGTTAGTAGAAGTGGGATAAATCGAATAAATGTTTCACTAGCACTATAGGGTGTGCCAAACGCACCAAATGGTATTGCCAGTAGACTGGCGATGGGGTTAAATCCTAGAAGAATAAGAATGACTGAGAAAATCGCAAATGCTACAAGTACTCCTAATATGTAGCTCATATACTTCTCATATCGTTCTTGCATAAACAACACTCCGCTTACACACATAATAAAAAGGTTCTTACATGGTTACAGTAAATCCTTTTGTTTCTTTGATCTTTATGATATTTGGTAGCAATATACTGACTATCCATACTTCTCAGCAAAAGCAACGAGAGCACCCTTGAAACATTCCATAGGTGCATCAGCTTTTCCAGCGCCAATCATCGGATGTCCACCATCCTTGTGAGCCATTGCTGTGTTGATCAAAGGTACGATACCTGTTTCGACTACCTTCTTAATATCTATCCCCACAGGAACACCACGGAAGTCGAGATAGGGAATTTGGAATAACGGGTCCTCCGATATGGAAACGTCATACATCTGATTTGTATGGTCCACAGCATCTTTGAAATCCTTTCCTACAAACCTTGCATGTCCTGGTGCTGCAGGTGCGGCGGTTCCACCAAGACCTCTTGATTCTGAAATTGCACTGTCTCCGATGTCGAGCGTGGAATCCTCTTGTCGATAACCTGGGAAAGTGAAGCCAACTATTTTTCCTGCAGGTGCTGTGAACCACTCGTTCCCCAGACCACCCACTTGAATACCGTACTCCACTCCATTTCTAGCCATAGCAGATACAACAGTGCTATACTTGATATTCTTAGCTGGATCCATCATAGCCTTACACGAGGCCATCATTAGATTTCCTCCATACCAGCGTCCTTGAGGCGATAAGAAGTACTCACCCACCTTAACAAGAGTGTCTTTTGGAAAGTCTGTTTTCACAATATGTGGCAAAAGCCAGCTTACAAAGATACTTCTAGTGGCATCTAGTCTGCCGTGGAGTTCATCCCCCATCTGCAAACTTGTGGCAAGGAGTTCTTTGAGAGGAAAACCTCCTGCTTCCTTAATGGATGCCTTCAAAACCGGTGCTAGGGAATCTCGAACAAAATCAAGCTCGCCTTTCGTTTCATATTTCGCACCAAAAGCTGTCATGCTTGTTTGCTGCAGACAATAAGCAGTATTACCATGAACACTATTTTCCACAACAAGAACGGGAAGAGAAGCTGATGTAACGCCACACATTCCACTTACTGCATCATGGCTATGATTTGGCTCAATCAAGACCTCTCCAGTTGTAGCGAGTCTTTCTGCCTTCTTAGGTGTATCAGCTAAACCCTCATACATAATCAAATTCGTTATCGCAAGCTTCATTGGTTTACACATTCTATCAAAATCAATGGGTGGGCCAGCATCTGTGAAGAGGTCACTCTTGAAATTAGGAACAACCTTTCCAGCGGTTTCAATGTCAACTAGCTGGCAATCAGCTTCGATAATCTTCTTAGTAGCTTCTTCATTTGCATTTTTTATTAGTGAACCTAGAGATCCCATGGGTAAATCAACCTGCAATGTTGGATAATAAGGTCAATAAATCTCTTTTTGAAGAATGTCAAAGTATTCATAATTTCTTATTGAAGTATGATGAAGTGCTCATAATACTTAATAGTCTGCTCATTTGATTACAGCGGATGTGATATCCGACTTGAGGATACACAAAAGTCACTATTAAGTGAGTTGAGATTATGGAACAAAAATATTTGGCCGTCATTATAATTGCAATAATCGTTATAGCGGCTCCTGTCGGTGTCTACCTAATTCTGTATTCAGGTGGACCTGCCGAGGAAGCTACGTACAAAGCAGCTTTTGTAATGGGTGGTGATGAAACCGATCTTGGGTTCTCATATATGGCAATCCAAGGTGCGTATCGACTCAGGGATAAATACGGATTTGATATTGATATATCCAGGCAAGTACAATTTGCCGACCAATCTCGAGTTGTAAGCGAATATGCAGCAGCTGGTTATGATGTGATATTTTGTATAGGAGGTCAATTCATTCCTACTACATATTTTGAAGTTGCTACACAATACAATGACACATTCTTTGTACAAATTCCTGGACTTAACGAGTATGTCCCAGCTCCTGATAACCTCGTAGGTCTTCATCCGTCATTTCAGACAATAGGTCATTACCTTGCTGGAGTATTAGCAGGAAATATGACCGAAACGAATGTTGTAGCTGCCGTCTTTGGAGAATGGTACGAGTATCTGTCGATGGAGTTCTTTGCTTTCAAGGCTGGCGTTGAAAGTGTTAACCCTACTGCAGAAGTATTAGCTCGTGTTGCAGGTGATTGGGGCGATGCCGCTCTGGGATATCAGATTACTGAGTCTCTCATTACGACAAAGGACGCTGACATCATTGTCCAAGTTGCAGATACCACTGGACGTGGTGTGATCTCAGCCTGTCAAGACTACAATGTGAGTGTTATAGGGAGTGTTGGTGATCAAGCTACTTTGGCTCCTGAAGTCACAATGACAAGCATTGGAATGGACACTCCATGGTTGATGGAAGTTGTTGCTTCGCACTTGATTAATGGGACTTTATTCGATGAACTGGGAGGCCTTTCGTGGGAGATACCCATTGGAAACTATCTCTACCCATTCCATCAATTTGACGATATCATTCCTCAAGCATTGAAGGATTTACTTGCACAGACTGCATTAGATATCGAGGCTGGAACGATCACCGTTCCAAGGACCGTCACTGAAGATCCACCTCTGGATCCATAGTTTAAAAACAATCAATATAAGGGACACATATTCAGAAACACTGAATATGTGCTCCAACTTTCTTTATTCATGCTGGAATGAAAAACCTTGAGCGATACTATAGCCAAAATCAAGACAAATGCATCAAAAGTTTCATCAAAACTCTTGGACACCATGAAAGCATTGCGCGCAAAAGACCAACTAGAAGGAATTCAACTAAGCCAAGTGGAACCTGGTGAGGTCATTGTGAAGATGACCGGGATAACCAAACAGTTTCCTGGTGTGCTAGCAAATGATTCAATAGACTTCGAGCTGCGTGCAGGCGAAATCCACGCCCTTTTAGGTGAGAATGGTGCCGGGAAGACTACCCTAGCACGCGTTCTTTATGGTCTATACAAGCCTGACGCTGGCGAGATTGAAATCGGTGGAACACATATCGAACTCAACTCTCCTGGTGTCGCGATTGAAATTGGCATCGGTATGGTGCACCAGCATTTCACACTAATTCCAGTGATGACCGTAGCTGAGAATATTATCTTAGGTTTAAAGTCGGACAGAGAGCCTCTCCTTAATCTGGCTAAAGCAGAGGAGCGAATCACAGAACTATCAAAATCTTATGGACTTGAAGTTGACCCAAGAAAGAAAATTCATGAACTTCCCATGGGCGTAAGACAACGTGTAGAGATTGTCAAAGCTCTCTATAGAGGGGCAAAAATATTGATACTTGATGAACCCACGTCAGTTCTGACACCTTTGGAAGCTGAGGAACTATTTGAAACCCTGCAATCCATGGTGAAAGAGGGTATGACTGTAGTTATGATTACTCACAAATTGCCTGAGGTTATGGCCTATAGTAATCGTGTCACAGTACTCAAAAGAGGTAAGGTTGTTGCAACAATCGAAACTAAGGACACAAACCCAGCTGATCTATCCATGAAAATGGTTGGTAGAGCGGTTGATTTTGATCTCGAAAAGAAGGATGTCAAGCGTGGAAACATCGTACTTGAAGTAAAGGCGCTCTCGGCAATGAATGATAAGAAACAACAAGCTCTGGAAGATATTTCTTTCGCTATTCATCAAGGTGAGATTCTGGGTATTGCTGGTGTTTCTGGAAATGGTCAATCAGAACTAGCTGAGGTCCTAACTGGTATGAGAAAAGCCTCAACGGGGACTGTTCATTTTCTTAGCAATGACGTGACAAATCACAATCCTAGAAATCTCATTGATTCTGGTATAGGTGACATTCCTGAAGATCGTGCAGGAACTGGTCTGTTAATGAACTTTACAATAGCTGAGAATCTCATCTTGGAAACTCATGGAAATCCTCCATTCTCAGATTCACGAATGTTACCATCCAATATGTCGTATTTCCTGAATGATGAAGAGATTCGTAAATATGCTGAACAACTCGTTGCTGATTTTGACATAGCTGCATCAAGTGTCTTTATCCCAGCAAGAAACCTTTCGGGTGGTAATCTACAGAAGCTGCTTTTGGCCAAGGTTATCTCGAGGAATCCAAAGCTGCTAATCGCCGCCCAGCCTACCGCCGGACTCGATGTTGGAGCTACTGAGTTCATAACAAACAAGCTGTTAGAACAGAGGGATCTAGGAGTAGCTGTTTTGCTAATCTCTAAAGACCTAGATCAAGTAATGTCCGTAAGCGACCGAATTGCAGTCATGTACGAAGGCAAGATTGTGGGTATTGTTTCTGCTGCAGATGCAGATATCGACGTAATCGGACAGATGATGACTGGCATCAAATGATCTTGTTTGTCCATGAATCACGTAAGTGTAACAACGTAAGCACTCTGCTCCTGATACAGAGCAATTGTTGAGGTGCCCCCGGATGAATGATCCAACCCCCAAAAATCACCCTAGAGAAAATATGACGTTTCGAGATAATTTCTCTGCGGTTTCTATTGGTTCAGTTGCAGCACTCAGAATGACAAAAGGGGTAGAGGGGCAAGTGCATAGTGTTTTCCGACGGGTCATCAACTTAGAAATTCCTAATGAGGGATTGATAAGTTTGGTTGGATCAGAGATTGGCAGGGGACCTCTCTACATTTCTGTAGAAATTCCACCACATATCGATTTTACAACCATAAGTGTGGAGAGAGGTGACAGAGTAATACGAGATGAGAATCTGGTTAAAGTGAGTGCGAACATTCTTGATATATCCCTAGAGAACGCTGTACTTTGGGAGCCAATGAAACAGTTCAGTGACATTGTGGCTTATTCAGATATTGAGTCAAACCTTACAATTTTACTTAGACTGGCTACACGTTTCGGAAATCATAGTGATCTCTATCAACTCTTGAAATGTTACAAGTCGTTTGTGGATGATGATAAGGAATTAACGGAGCTGAATCCAGTCAGTCGTATGGCCTTGCCACAAGTCATGAAACTCTTAGATGCTATCAAACTAGGCAACACAGAGAACATTGTACAGAGCGTAATGAAGCTCGTTGGATTGGGTCCAGGGTTGACCCCAGCCGCAGATGATTTTCTTGTTGGTTTGATGTTGAGCATATTCTATATGGCTGAGAATTCGAATCCTGGAAAAATCAGAGTTCAGGATGCGCTGAATGACATCCAGTCTTGCATTCATGGTAGGACAACTAGAATTAGCGAAGAGTTCCTTTTACAAGCTGCAATTGGTAATGGGAATGAGATTATACAAACACTACTTGAAGCCCTATTAACCTCCAACAAAATCGATTTGGAGCAATCCGCACATAAGGTGATGAGCTTTGGTGGGACCTCTGGGATTGACATGATTATTGGAATAATATTTGGCGTCAATATGATGCTGAGCGACGCATATACAAAGAGTCATCTTTTTTAATAAGTTTGTCAACGAATCAATTCCTAAGAGGTCATTTCATGACTAAACGTGTTATAGTAAAAACGGACACCTATCGCGACTCTGTCATTCTAATGAGGATTTCTAATAGTATTACAGAGGTAGAGGGTGTTCAGCAAGCGGCTATTGTTATGGCAACGGCCCTCAACAAGGATTTATTGGAAAATTTGGATTTGTTAATTGAAGATGTCGTAGAAGCAACACCAAGTGATCTTGTGATTGCTATTGAAGCAAAGGATGAAGCCAGCATTGAGGTAGCACTTCTTGAAGTAGATAGATTACTCACCACCCGAGAAACAAGTGAAGAGGGCGAGGTAATTCCTAAGACTCTGAGTTCTGCAATCAGAGAATTGCCAAATGCCAACCTTGTGATGATTTCTGTTCCTGGAGAATATGCATCAAGAGAAGCTACTAAGGCTCTCCGGAGAGGATTAAACGTATTCTTGTTCAGTAGTAATGTGTCCATTGAGGATGAAGTTAAGCTTAAACAGCTCGCTGTAGAGAATGGACTATTAATGATGGGTCCTGACTGTGGAACTGCTATTATCAATAATGTCGTACTTGGCTTTGGGAATTCTGTTAGAAAAGGGACAATAGGGATAGTATCTGCTGCTGGAACTGGACTTCAGCAAGTTTCAACCATCATTCACGATGAGGATTTTGGTATTTCACAGGCGATTGGAATAGGAGGTAATGACCTCTCAAAGGATGTTGGGGGACTCATGATGATTGAGGGAATAAAACGGCTCGCAGAAGACTCCGCCACTGAAGCTATTGTTCTCATATCGAAGCCCCCAGACAAAGAAGTAAGTAATCGGGTTCTTGAAGCGGCTAAGCGCTCAAACAAGCCCGTGGTTGTCATCTTCCTTGGAGGAACTTCAGAAGAAATAGAGCGTCATAGTGTTGTAAGTGCAGCAACCCTCGAGGATACCTCTAAAGCTGTTTGTGCTTTGATGAAAGGGAAACAGCCCACGCGCACTATTTTTACTGCTGAGAGAAATGAAGTTGTAGCGCTTGCAGATTCCGAATCGAAGGAGTTCACGAGTGATCAACAGTTCATTCGGGGTCTCTACACCGGGGGAACTCTGTGTTCTGAAGCACTTGTGATACTCTCACCTTTACTCGGAACCATCTACTCTAATTCCCCTCTAAAACAAGAATACAATCTTGAGAACTCTAGTATGAGCAAAGACCATACCTGCGTGGATATGGGTTCTGAGGAATTCACAGTGGGACGTCCACACCCGATGATCGACTACACACTTCGAAAACAGAGAATCATTAGAGAAGGAGAAGATCCCAAAACTGCAGTGATCCTATTGGATGTAGTAATAGGATATGGATCCCATGATAACCCTGCAGGAGAATTGATTCCTCCAATCAAGGAAGCTAGAGATGCAGCCAAAAAGGAAGGACGCCGTCTCTCGTTCGTTGCCAATATTGTGGGTACGGATCTGGACCATCAAAACTTACGTAAGCAGCAGAAACAATTGGAGGAAGCAGGCGTGATAGTAATGCCAAGCAACGCACAAGCGGTACGTTTGGCGGCTCTTATTGCGACAAAAGGTACAATCGCAGATTTACTATTTGAGGAGGATACATAATGACTGATGATAAGAACATATTCAACAAAGAGCTCAAAGTAATCAATATAGGAATTGACACATTTCCAAAGGATTTGAAGGCACAAGGTGTAGATGTCATTAGTGTAGATTGGCGACCTCCTGCAGGTGGCGATCTTGATATGCTTAAGCTCCTAGAGAAACTGGAGGGCTGATAATCACAAGACAAGTGTTTGAAGAGGCCAATCAACAAGCCATTAAGGCAATGAAAAACGCCCAACCTATTCTAGTTGATGTAGAGCCAGCTTCAAAGGCCATCTCAGGAATGAAGAAGAATCTGATTCTTCATGCGGGACCACCAATAGAGTGGAATCAAATGTGTGGTCCTCTCCGAGGTGCAGTTCTTGGTGCACTTGTCTTTGAAGAGTTAGCTGACAATCTGAAAGAAGCGGAAGCAATAATCGAGAGTGAAGAGATTGAATTTTCTCCTTGTCATGAGAAAGGTGCAGTAGGTCCCATGACGGGTGTTGTTTCTCACTCGATGCCTGTGTTTGTAGTGGACAATATCGCAAATGGGAATCGCTCTTTCTCAACTATCAATGAAGGTCTTGGGAAGGTTCTCCGGTTCGGAGCATTTGACGAGGAAGTAATCAAGAAACTAAAATGGATTGAGAAAACTCTCGGTCCATCTCTCAAAAAGGCATTAGCTCAAACAGATGGGATTAATCTCAATGGAATTATCTCAAGAGCATTGCACATGGGAGATGAATGTCACAATCGCAATATCGCATCTTCCTCACTGTTTTTCAAGATGCTCGTACCATTTCTCCTAGATGTTAATCTTGAAACATATCTACTTCAGGAAATTTCAGCGTTCATGGCAGAGAACGATCACTTCTTTCTCAACCTCTCAATGGCTGCGTGCAAAGTAACAATGGATTCAGCTCATGGGATTGACAACTCTACAATAATAACTGCAATGACTAGGAATGGCACCGAGTTTGGTATCCGAGTAAGCACACTTGGTGACGAATGGTTTACAGCTCCTGCTTCAACTGTGGAGGGACTTTACTTCCCCGGTTATACAGCCGAAGATGCTAATCCAGATATCGGAGACAGCTCTATTGCGGAAACAAGAGGACTTGGTGGATTTGCTATGGCAGCATCCCCTGCAATAGTAAGATTCGTAGGTGGCACACCCGCGGATGCCATAGGATACACTCGCGAAATGATGGAAATCACCGTAGCAACTGATAATAACTTCACAATACCCGTTCTTGGATTTGAAGGGATTCCCCTAGGAATAGACCTTCTGAAGATAATGGACACGGGGATTCTACCTGTCATAAACACAGGAATAGCTCATAGAAACCCAGGGATTGGTCAGATAGGTGCTGGAGTGGTGAGACCGTCGATGGAATGTTTCAAGGATGCGTTAGTTAAACTATCCCAGAGAGTTTGAAATCATATCATTCACATTCTCTGATTCCGAATAAGTTTCTTTTGAAAATACTGTTAGGACTATCGAAATGAGCAAGCTAACCGCACTAATTGCGAAGATGAGCTGGTATGAAGCAAAAGTCATTGTACCTCCGAATGCTGCGTCAAGGACAAAGCCCATGAATAATTGAAAGAAGCCTCCACCAATGAAATAAAATTGGTTGAGACTAGCCATTGCGGTTCCTGATATATCTCTAGTGAACATCTCTTTGGACATCACCATTAATACGTAAGTGAAGCCAGTTGCAAATCCGATCAGGAACAACAGTAAACTAAGTGCTATTGGAGTAAGAATAGCTCCGAAGAGGACAAGTGATATCCAGAAGACGAGGCTCAATAATAGACCCATCAGAAGAACTGGTTTTCTCCTCTTGAGAACCTTATCTGATAGGTACCCCCCAAGCGGAGTAGAGATTATGAATCCAATGCTAATGAAAGTCAAGAAGAAGCCCACTGTCACAGTATTCATGCCATAAACAGCTGCTAGATAGGGTCCTGCCCATAGTCCTTGAAAGCTGATGTACACACCATAAGACAGGAACGGTATCATCATTACTATCAAGAAGTGTCTGTTAGTGAATATGCCTCTCAAATCACTCTTTGCACTTTTCTCCGACGTATTAATTACGTGTCTTTCCTTCTTCAATGAAACCCATACTAAGACGATGAATATTGATAATCCTATACCGATGACGGTGAATGCGCTACGCCATCCAATATTAACTGAAACCATAGCAAGTGGTGATGAAGCAACGAAGGCGCCAAGGTTGCCTATAGCCGTTAGTAATCCAGCTAGCGTTGCGAACTTACGTGAATCGTACCAAACAGAGAGTGCTTTTAGACCTGAAACATAGAATCCTCCTACTCCTGCTCCCACCAGTATTCTCCCAATTGTCACAATTCCAAGTGACGGACCCAACGCGAAGGCGAAATTTCCGATTACTGCGATGACACCCAGTGATCCTATAGTTTTTCTTACTCCTATCCTATCCAACAAAATCCCGACTGGAATTTGAACTAAAGCGTATGGAAAGAAGTAGGCTGAGGACATCAAACCTAAAAGTGAGGAACTTGCATTGAGCTCAGCCGCCATGTCAACAGCAATCACAGCAATCCCCACACGATGAACTATTGAGAAGAAGTAGATTGATGACAATGTGATGAAAATGAATGCCTTTTCAGCTTTAGTTGTCAAGGATTTGTTCTCCTTCTTACTCTGCTATGGGTGCTTTTAGCGAATTGGAATCAGAACCTAAGTCACTCCAAGTCTTACTACTGTCGAAACAGTGAATTGAATTACAGCTGCAAGTCTTGCCTGTTTGATAAATCTGCCCTATATCTCACTATTACAATTGGACCAACAGGACAAAATTACTGAAAACATGAAAAGTTGGGGAAGATCCCCCAACTTAGTATTTTATGTTCCTTCTGCGTAAGCTTTGGCGTAACGTTCTTGCTCCTCGGTCCACTTGTCAATGGAGATTCCCATTGTTTTAAGCTTCATGAGTGCAGTTTCCTTGTCAAGCTCTTTGGGGAACTCGTATACTGCTGGTTTGAGGCCCTTGCCATTCTTTGCCATCCAGATCATTGCATTGAATTGACTTGCGAAACTGAGGTCCATTACCTTTCCATTTAGGAAGCAGCGAATGCTTCTCTAACACTGGGGTGGCCCTCGGCCGCCGCAAGGTTAACCAATCTGCCTTCACCTAGCAGATAGATATTTCTTCCATCCTTGAGAGTATACTGGTCTAATGCATGTCTAACTCGCTTCTTTTCTTTAGTTAGAGCCATGAGTTCTGGTTCGTTAATTTCTACATTGTAGTGGCCTGCATTCCCTAAAATTGCTCCGTCTTTCATCACTTTGACATGAGCGCCAGTAACAACATCTTTCATTCCAGTTGCAGTGAGGAATACATCTCCCTTTGAAGCTGCATCATCCATCTTCATAACTTGGAATCCATCCATCCTCGCCTGCAGAGCTCGTACGGGATCAACTTCAGTGACAATCACATCTGCTCCCATACCCTTGGCACGGGTAGCCATTCCACGACTACAGTATCCATATCCTCCAATGACGAAAGTCTTTCCTGCAATCAGAATAGCTGATGCTCGTAGAAGACCATCGATAACACTCTGACCTGTTCCATAGACATTGTCGAACAGATGCTTGGTATCCGCATCGTTAACTGCCATGATTGGGTATTTGAGCTTGCCATCCTCTGCCATAGCTCTTATTCTGATGACACCAGTTGTAGTTTCTTCAGAACCACCATGCAGACCTTCTATCAATTCTTCGTATTTGTTGTGCAATGTGAAAATGAGATCAGCACCATCATCCAAAGTAAGGGTTGGTTTGATCTTCAGAGTCTGTTCAATACACCAGTAGTATTCCTCTGTGTCAAGACCGTGCCAAGCAAAAACTGACACATCGTTTGCGGCAAGAGCTGCTGCAACTTTGTCATTGGTAGAGAGGGGGTTACAACCTGACCATGCCACCTCAGCACCTGCAGCTCGTAAAGTTTCAACCAGTACTGCAGTTTCTTTGGTTACATGCAAACATCCAGTGATTCTCATTCCCTTCAAGGGTTGCGTCTTGGAGTATTTCTCTCTCAGATGCATGAGAACTGGCATGTTCTTTTCAGCATAATCGATTAGCATCCTGCCTTCTTCAGCAAGACCAATATCTTTGACCTTATAATCAGCCATTTGAACCACGAACGAGGCTGAATCCGTAACATATATGAATACTACATAGGGAATCAGAATATAATGCACCAAAGATGAGGCGATAATGTGCAAAAAATTCTATCTGAATCGGAACGAGGTCTCTTAGAGGTGTTAGTTCAAAATTCACGGGATACTCCTACCTCAATTGGTCTTAGACTTGGAAAGGGTCGCAACTGGGTTTCGCGCACAATCAAGAATCTTGTAGACAAAGGAGTGATTCGAAGCTACACAACAATTGTTGATCCTGCTCACGTCAAAACATCAAGAGATACAATTCTATTCATGAAGAGTAATCCTAGAGAACAAGATGTGAGCAGTCGACTGTTGCAAATGGAAGAGCTTGCATCTCTGGATGGCATTGCGGGAGATTTCTCGCTCATCGGATTCTTCAGGTTTGATAGTCAAGGTGCATTCGAAGACTTACTTGATAGAGTGGACAATGTAGTAGCGAGCTCGGGAACAGGGAAGTACAATCTAGTCCAAGTTCTTACAACATACAAGAAGAATCGATTCAAGATAGTTTCCAATGAATCCACAGAAACTCATCTCTCTTCAAAAGAACTAGGACTTCTCCGAATCATACGTAATCAAAAACCGACTGAGGATAACCCATTCCCACTCACGCAAAACACAATCGGGAAACTGATGAACCCGCCAATGAGCCAACCCGCAGTTTCTAAAGCAATTGAGAAGCTCCTAACGAAAGGAACAATAGCTGGGTATTCGATTGATATTGATTTTAGTTACATTCGCTTACCTGTAAAATTCTTCATTCGTATGAAGGTGTTACCAGGCACTGCTGCTGAAACGGCACAAAAACTAGCTGACCTGGATGAGGTATGGGATCTCTACCGAACAAGTGAGGATTTTACATTGTTTGCTACCATCCGAACAGAGAGCATTGAAGCAATCAATAGATTTCTTCGAAAACTATACGAAAATGAAAGCATTCTTGATACGCAGTCCTACATCTCTCTCGAAGAGTGGTTTGTTCCATTCCACTGAAAATATCCTGAGCTAAAACGTCCGACCCAATGTCGGTGCCACAGATTTCCCTCGGAATATAACCATGCGAGAATCACTATCCATAGCATTATCATCGCCAAATGGGTTAGAAATCTTGCAATTAGAAACCCATTCCATAGGCCAAAAGTTGGCATGAACACGAGTATCAAAGGTCCAATGACATCAAGTGGATTGACCCATGGCCAAAAGACTGGATTGTTGAAGTGCATGGGGAAATCCAAGATTATGTGTGACATTACTCCAATGAATGAAGATGCAACCATCCATGGTGTAATTCTACAGACTTCGTCCAATTCCGTTCTATCAACAGCAAAAAACAATGAGATTATTGGTGCATAGAGAAAACGAGTTACAAGTACTGTTAGCAGGGTGACTAGTGTTGCCGCACCGATGAGGCTATGTAAGAATTGATGGTCTGGAAGGTTGCTGAAGAATATCCACATGATTGGTACTTCAATATCTGGCATGACAGAACCAACCACTAGAGCAGGTAATGATAATCGTTTGTCACTCTTGGATATCAGAAATGCAAATGGATAATGAAGTGGCGTAACTGGCATTTGAACTCACTATTCCAGTTCTTAACTGTATTATACTCTTATCGAAGTTCTAAGAATTGTACCCATCAGTGTCGAACTCTCTTACAATCATCATTCTTATGAGCTGGTTATTACGATAGTCTTAAAGATACGGAGCCATATTTGCCTTCTAGGTGTGAACATGGGCCTCTACGAATTTGATGGAAAGTCACCCAAGGTTGATCCTGAAGCTTACGTTTCTCCTCGAGCATCATTGATCGGGGATATTGAAATTGCCCCAGATGCAAGTATCTGGGAGTTTGCTGTGCTTCGTGCTGATATGAACTATATCCGAGTTGGAAAGGGAACATCAATCCAGGATAATTGTACAGTGCATACTACTGTCATAAATCCCACAACCATTGGTGAATATGTGACTGCTGGTCATAACTGTGTGATTCATGCGTGTGAGATTGGTGACCGCACTGTTATAGGAATGGGAGCAATTGTACTTGATGGTGCTAAAGTTGGAAAGGATTGTGTTATTGGTGCAGGTTCTGTCGTTACGAACAATACGGTCATTCCTGATGGGAGTCTTGTTTTGGGAATTCCCGGAAAAGTTGTGAAAGAAGCTCCAGAAGCTCTACGTGAATCTTTCATGATAGGCGCACGACTCTACGTTGAACTAGGAAAGTCTCACAAAGAATCAGAGTCGGGTAAGAATCCCTAGTCCCCAATAACGCTAATAACATGACACAATTCTCACCAAGGTAGGTACTCATGATGAACAAGCAACGACTCACATTTGGAATTCTGTTGGTATCATTGTTCTTACTTATTGGAACTGTTTCAGCCCAAGCTAACCTTGTACCTAACATTCCTAGAACCAGTGAACACATTTGGTCTAGCTCCGATAATACCTATGTAGCAGATCTTGAAGCAGGTCATTGGACCGTTGTTGCGGATACTGAATCCTTTTGGGGTCTTGAAGTTTTGATTACTGTTTCTCGAGATCTTTCTGGTACAGACATTATTGCCGTAAGTGGAACCGAAACTGGTAACTTTCCTACCGTCGAATTCACTCTCGCTTCAAATGAAACAGTCTACATTAGGGTCAGTGAAAATTCAGTATATGGCGAAACCAGTGGCTTCTATGAAATAGGGGTCTATGATGATAGCCACGTTCCTGGATTTTTTGAATCACTTGACCTCTTTGATTGGATATTCATTATCATCATTCTCAGTATATTGCTTCCACTATGTGGTGGATTATTTTGTTGCAGACGAATGAGGCGTAGAACATTGCCTATCCACGAGAGCATATCAGTTGAAGCACCATTGCATGCTATTCCCGACAAGTATCAAGGAAGCGTTCAACGTCATGGTAGCCAAACCACAACGGTACGCCTACCTCTGAAATGTCCTTCATGCGGTGCAGAAGTATCTCATGAGGGTGTTGATTGGGTTGGTCCGCTTGAAGCTAAGTGTGGCTATTGCGGCGGCACTATGAGAGCAACCTTTGAGCGTGTCTAAAAGAGAATCAGGGAGAATATCTCCCTGTTCACATTTTATTCGAATTTCTTCAGCAAGTAGTATCCCTGAAATGCTGACCAGAGGATCAATGCATAGACAGAAACTTTCTGCCATAGTGCAGTTCCAAACGATGCAAAGAGAGGGCTGAAGAAAGCTCCAATATACATGAAGCAAATTACTACAACAATGAATCCAATCACTCCATAGAGATTCTCATATTCACTATTTAGGATAGTAGCAACAGAGTAGAACAGAATTCCCAATGTGATAAGTATGAAGAATGATAGTGTAGTTAGACCATGCTCCGCAGGAAACACGTTTCCTGCAAATAGAGCAAGTGCTGACAAATTAGGTGCTGCTGCTAATCCTAGAATAGTACCAATCAAACTTAGACCCTTTAGCAGAGTAGTGTTTGTAAATTCCGTACGTATAGCAAGCAAGAATGGTACTAAACAAACAGCTGCGCTCGTGCATGCAGTCACGAATAGAAAGTAATTCAGCATTGATGGTGTGCTATTGATAACAGTTAATCCAAGCGCACTGAATGGATAATCTATGAACGAATATCCTCCCGGGAATGTCAACATTGCGATGAACGTGACAATGATGAATATGACTCCACCAATAATTCCCAGATACGCACTGATTCTTTTCCATGTTCTCATTAACATCTCTCCGATTCTATTTTGCTTCTCTTTTCTCCAATTCTGCTTCAATGAGTACTCTTCTCAAGACCTTCCCCACCGAGCTCATAGGCAGCTCATCTATGAATTCGACTTCCTTGGGTCTCTTGTATCCCGCCATTTTTCCTCGAGCCCACTCGATGAATTCCTCAGGTGTGCCAGTTTCTCCTTCCTTCAAGACAATATACGCCTTGACAAACTCATTACTTGGGTCATCTACTCTAGGTAGACCAATTGCCGCAGCCATCTTCACCTTTGGATGAGTGAATAGAATGTCCTCAATTTCCCTGGGGTACGCTTTCATTCCTCCAACATTAATCATCTGCTTCTTTCTGTCACTGATGAAGGTGTATCCATGTTCATCCATATGACCGATATCACCAGTTATGAAGTACTGTTTTCCATCAATTTCTCTCATTACAAAATCGGTTTCTTCAGGTTTCTGATAGTATTGTTTCATCACTTGAGGTCCGTGAATGGCTATCTCTCCTATCTCTCCCACTCGCATCTCTTTTGTACCAGTGTCCATATCTAGAATCTTACAGATAGTGTCAGATATTGGGAGACCTATCGACCCGAATTTTCTGAATCGACTGTTGGTTGGATTGATGTGCGTCACAGGAGAGGTTTCAGTGAGGCCATATCCTTCGAAGAGGATGGTTCCTGTAACCGCTTCGAATGCTTTGGCCACTTCGGGTGGTAAAGGTGCTGCTCCTGAGCTGCAGATATTAACTGCTGACAGATCATATTTTCCTACATCTGGATGGTTTGCAATTGCAGCGTAGAGAGCTGGTACACAGTTGAACACAGTTCCTTTTGTCTTTTCTAATTCACTCAGAAGATCCGAAAGGGGTGGTTTACCTGACCTCGGGTCTGGAATACACACCAGTTGGCCAGCAAACCATGTCGACGACAACATAGTCAGTGTTAATCCGTAGCTATGATACCATGGAATTGCTCCGACAAAGATTTCCTCACCATGTCGAACTCCACCAGTACGATCTGAATCCCCTTCTTCAAGGTACACCCATTCTGTAATTTGAAGGATATTGGATGTTAGATTATGGTGGGTTAGTTCAGCTCCCTTGGGAGTTCCCGTCGTCCCGCCTGTGTATATCAGAACTGCAGTATCCATTGGATCTACATCTACCTCTGGAGCTACCGGTTCATAGTCTGAAAGAATCTGCTCATAGAATACCGTCTTATCTTCTTCATAGTAGGGACTTTTGGGAACTTTTCCAATAAGGCTCCCAATGATTGCAGTAGCTTTCGAGAGGAATGATTTCACACTACATACAACTACTGTGTGCACATCTGTTCCCTTGATAGCTTCATAACAAGTTGGTGTAAAAGTCGGATGATCGAGTACGAATACCACCTTGGCTCCTGTATCTTTTAGTTGATAGTTGAGCTCTCCAGATTTGTACAATGGATTGCATGTAACAACCTTTGCTCCTGTCTTGAGGGCTCCAAAGAATACGGGTGGAAAGTGAGGCATGTTAGGTAGGAATACTGCCACTCTATCCCCTTTCTTGATACCTTTGCTGACCAAGAATTTCGCAATTCTATCAGCATTCCCTCGAACTTCTGAAAAGGTCTGTGACTTTCCCATGAATACCGTGTAGGGTAGGTCTCCATTCTTCTCTGCAGACCTATCTAACATCGCAAACAAAGGTTCCTTTGGATAATCGATAGTCTTTCGTGCTTGTTCAGGCCACGCAGGCCCTGATTGCCAATACATCTCATCCATGTTGTTCAAACTCCTCTGATGTAAATACTAATGCAAATCTATTCTATCATTAGTCAGTAAACTCTCTGATATTTCTTGAGTTTTTGTGGAAAACACGTAGAATCAAACAGAAATTCGTTGGTATGAATTGAAAAAAAGAATGAGGCGGGAGATTGTACTCCCGCTATACTTGGTCTATGATAGACCTCTCTTCTCGAGTTCCTTTGCGCGAAGTTCTCTTCGTAGAACCTTACCTGCAGTACTTACAGGGAGTTCGTCCACAATATCGACTTCTCTAGGTCTCTTATAGGCTGCAAGCCTTTCTTTTGCCCATTCAACTATTTCATCAGGAGTCGCTGTCTGACCAGCTTTTAGTACTACGAAAGCCTTGACGAATTCGTTACCTGTATCGTCACCTTTTGGTACTCCAATGGCTGCTGCCATAGATATCGCTGGGTGTTCATACAGAGTATCTTCTATCTCACGTGGATAAGCCTTGAGTCCACCGACGTTCACCATGTCCTTCTTTCTGTCTGAGATGACAAAGAAGCCATCCTCGTCAATGTGACCAATATCACCTGTCAAGAAGTAGTCTATATCACCAATCTTTCGGAAAACATCAGCAGTTTCTTTCTCCTTGTTCCAGTAACCCTTGAAAACTTGCGGCCCGTTTACTGCAATCTCTCCAGTTTCTCCTTGAGCCAGCACCTTATTACCGGTTTCCATATCTACGATGACTGACATAGTGTCTGGAATTGGAACACCAATCGCACCGAATTTACGCAAGTCGGTAAATGACGGATTTGCATGGGTCATGGGTGATGTTTCGGTTAGTCCATATCCCTCGAATACAATAGCTCCTGTTGTTTCCTCGAAGTTCTTTGCAAGCTCTGGTGGGAGTGGTGCCGCACCTGATCCACACGCCTTGATGGATGATAGGTCGTAATCTGCAACATTAGGATGATTTACCATTCCTGCATAGAGTGCTGGAACACAGTGCATTACAGTACCTTTGTACTTCTGGACATCCGCCAATAGGTCTGTAAGTGGTGGATCTCCTGCTCGTGGGTTGGGTATACAAATTACTGCACTTCCTATCAAGTATGAAGCTATCATCGTTAGAGTTAGACCATAGCTGTGATACCATGGTAGGGCTCCAACATAGATGTCTACTCCACCCTTCAGTTTCTCTGGTTCTCCACCATCTGGAGGTACAAGCTGAATCCACTCGTCAATTTGTACAACATTTGCATACAGATTGCTATGAGTCAGCATTGCACCTTTTGGTGTTCCGGTGGTACCACCCGTGTACAGAATTAGAGCTAAATCGTTCTTAGGATCTATTTTCACTGTAGGTGCTTCAGGTGGAAACTCTGCAATGATCTTTTCATAGTGGTATGTGATACCTTCTTCATAGTGTGTGCTTTTTGGTATCTTTCCTAGCAATCCTCCAAGAAGAGCTTTTATTCCTGGTAGGAAACTCTTGACACTACAAACAACAACTGTATCAACATCAGTACCTTCAATGGCTTTGTAGGTCATTGGTGTGAATTTCTTATCATCCATACAAAATACAGCCTTGACACCTGCATCTTTGAGCTGGAATTTCAATTCTCCAGCAGTATATGATGGGTTACAGGTTACTGCAATTGCTCCAGTCTTCAGTATACCGAAAAAGATCGGCGGATAATGCGGCAGGTTAGGCAAGAATATGCCTACTCTATCACCCTTCTTTATTCCCCTGCTTACCAAGAAATTAGCAATTCTATCTGCATGGTCCTTTACGTCTGAAAAAGTCCTGGTTACACCCGACCACAAGGTCGATGGTGAATCTGGATGTTTCTCAACAATATTATCAAGCAACGCGTAGAGGGGTTCATCTGGATACTCAATTGTCTTCTTGACTCCAGGCGGCCACCTCGACTTGTGCCATATTTGATCTTCCATATTTGTTCTCTCCTTCTCATAATCTGACCGCTAAATTGGTGGTCAAATTCATTCAAAGTATACCTGCCCAACATAGTATTCGTAGTACATAATTCCTTCGTCAGACTGATTTTGACTATCTAGCGGAACAAATAAGATGGATGGGTGGAAGAAAGGAGAAATTGAGAATAAACTTGCTGTAGTAGGCGAAGCCATCGATTTTGAGAAATGGTATACTTTTGATCTAACAGAAGATGAATCATAGAGCTCCTTAGGGAATTGTGAATTACCTCATCATTTCATATCTCTACCTGTCTAATCTTGAAATCCAGCTCGTATTCAAGCAGAACTACTCTGTTCTTAGTAATCCATGACATTGCGGAGCTAATTCGGTCTGTGATTTTGCTTGCGATTATAATTCCTATGACTTTGTCACCATTAGGTAAGTTGTCTTTCACCCAAGTCATATAATCCAATAATTGCGTCAAAGATTTTGCAGGGCCTTTGCTGACCTTCAATTCAATAACTACTGGTATATCATTTTCATCAATTGCCAAAATATCAATAAACCCTTTTCTACCAGAATTAAACTCGACTGCAAATTCACTCTCTAGTTGATGTTCTGGTTCATAGAGTTTCAATTTTGAATCAATTAATTTCAGGTTTTCAATATTCGACAGAATGAATGCTCGTAAGTGTTTTTCCAGTGAGAATAGAAAGCTCTCCTCTCCATTCTCATCACTCTCTACTGACTCCCCTTCTTGCGCGATTTTGATTCGTCCTTGGTCATCTTCAATAATTTTCCATATTCCATGGACTTCAGAATCATAAAGCACAAATCGACCCTGTCCAACTCTGTACAAGAGGTCATAGCGAGTGTCCAGTTTCCGAGGATTCCGGTTTGGTTGATGATGTATTCTTGATGGCATGTTTACGGTACAAGTACAAACATTCGCCCAAACTGTGTTTGGACTAATATCAGGATATTCATTGAGAATATAGTCTTTGATTTGTTTAACTGTGACTTGTCCATCAATACTCTCTACAGCCTGACGAACCAAATCTCTTACGATTGGTCTAGAGGACAATTATAGCAACTCCTATTCCACAGATTCCATCAAACCCTGATTCATGTGTATGTAAAGAATTTTCTGGTGCAAAACACTACCCTCGCATATCCCATAAACTCTAGTTCAAGGTATTCTTACTCCTCTTCCAAACCTTCCTCGTAGTCTAGTTCGGTATACTCCCACTCTTCCTCCATACCTTCTTCGAAGTCAGGTTCAACATACTCCTCTTCTTCCTCCAGCCCCTCTTCATACTCTTGTTTAAGAGATTCCACACGCCACGTTGCTCCATCCTTTTGGCAGGACTGCTTCTAATTCGAGCAATAATCCCTTAGATTCTGCAAGCCGCTTGGTATTCGGAGCTAACCTCGTTCCATCCTTACTTACTCGTTCTCATCAGGTTCTTCATGCCTATATAGAACAAAACCAAACCTATCAGCATCATTGGAAGAATGATCGAAAGTACCAGGCTTAAGAGCAAAGGAATAGCGCCGGAGAAATAAGTGTTGTTGATTGGAGAGATAGACGGAACAACCACGAAAAGCAATACAAGTGGTAGCCCCCATGCAGTAACTGATGTGACCAAGATGTTCAATGGAGGCGATATCTCATCTTCATATGCGGGATTGATGGATGCGATGCCCATCCCTTGAAGAGTCCCGGCCATTGTTAGCGCAAATGCACAGCCATAAAGGATGACTACAACTAAGGGTTGAGATAAGTAAAAGATACCAATCCCAACTGCGGGTACTGCCGCTAGAAAACCCGCCGATACAGCATAAGCAGCAAGGCGACCTATTGTGAATAATTTAACTCCATCTGGAGCGTCTTGGATCACCCAAAGCTGGTACTTGTTCTCAAAGAAACCAATTCCTCCAAACATTGTCGCGCCTACTAGCGGGAAAACCATAAGCATCACCAGGAAGCTGATTAATATGACAAAGTTAGGTGGTGGCTTTGTAGGAGCTATACTAACGAGAATTGGGATTATTGCGGGCAGAATGGATGCGGCACCTGCATACACTATCTTCCCAGTGTTCTCTGGCTTTCTATAGATGTGTTTGAAACTCGTTGCAACCAACGATCCCCAATAGCCAGGCCAAATCCTTCTAACGAATCTCAGGAAGAAATTCTCCTTGCCCATTGTCTTATGACTTTCTAGCCTAGGGCCTAATGCAATGGTGAATACTCTGTCTGCAGATAGGAAGCCGAGAAGCAGGAAAACAAAGGCATAGCATCCCAATAGAGCCACTAGAATCTCGGGATGGAGTAGGAGCAAAGAAATGGGCATTTGTTCTGTACCATAAAGGAGAATGATCCAAGCTGTAAGATCACTGGACCATGTCGAAGGAAGCACCTGCAGAGGCACGTTTTCCATAAATGCTGTAAATTGCTCTGAGAACAGCTGTAGGAGAAACGTGGGAATAAGTACTATGAGTATCATCAGTCCAGATATGATCCTAGCTAGGAAGTCACCTCTTGGCGATTGGTTGAGCCTTGCTTGGATTCCTGACCAGATAATGAGTGATATCCCGAGAGTAATGTACAGGAAACCCATGACCTCGGCATAAATCAATATTTGACCAAATACCGAGATGTGAAATACTGAATCATAGATGGAAACCAGCAGCGCAGATAGGGCGATACTCAGAAGACTAAACTTAGGCAGTCTTCCCATGAACTTGCCTATTAGTATTTGTTTTGTATCCACATCACAACTAAGGATGAGTTCCCAATCACGAAACTTGTATTCCTGAAGTGCAGAGCCTGCCGGGTACATCAATATCAGGATCCAGATGAAAAACATAATCAATCTGAGCAGTCCTATGGAATAGACTTGTAGCAGAGATTCAATATCCGGATACATCTCAAGGATTAATCTGAAGAATAAAGGTGCAATAAGAAAAGCCCAGATTAGTACTATAATGAGGAATAGAAGGAAGGACTTCCTTCTTCGTCCTCTGAACCTTGATGTACTTGCGTAGAAATCAGCGGTGGCAATTGCTTTCCACTGGCTCACTCCTGCTGGCCCCTCCAATCGAGCAAATGCTCTTTGTCTACCTTTCCTCCAACCAACTTTACATATGCGTCTTCCAAGCTATCCGCATCGACGCTCCTGATGATTTCCTGTGTAGGACCCTCAATCAAGAGCTTGCCATCATCTAGGATCCCAATGACATCACAGACATCATTCGCAAAGGACGTTTGATGTGTACAGATGAAGAATGAGGTATTAGTTTGTTTCGAGAGAGCAAGTATGAGGTCCTTTACTAGTACACTCATTGCAGGATCTAGATGCGCCGTAGGTTCATCAAGAAAGACAAGTTGCGGTTCGTGAATGAGAGTTGAAGCTATGAGCACCTTCTGCTTCATCCCCGAGCTGAACGTTTCTATTGCATCGTTCTGCCTGCTTTCTAAGCCCAGTATTGAGAGGAGTTTGTTTATCCTTGAATGCGCTTCATCTGACGGCATTCTGTATAACGCACTTATGAACTCAAGAAACTCAACTGCTGATAGCTTTGAGTAGAGGCCCGCTGTTTCAGGAAGAAGACCCGTATTACGCTTGATCATCTTCTTTTCAGAATGAATATCATATCCACATACTTTAGCATCTCCACTGGTGCATTCAAGAAGACCACTCAAGATTCGAACTGTTGTTGTCTTTCCAGCTGCGTTTGGACCCAAGAAACCATACCTACTACCTTTCCTTATTGCCAAATTAACCAAATCAAGTGCTTTGATGTTTCCAAATGACTTTGACAGGTCTTTCGTTTCAACTATATACTCTTTTGACAAGTTGCCGGTTCCCCTCAGTAAATTTCTTCAAACAAGCGAATCCCCTTTTGAGTATGAACATGCCTGAATAAAAGTTATGTGATAAGTCTGAAGATTGTCCAAGATATTCTTACTCCTCTTCCAAACCTTCTTCGAAGTCAGGTTCGACATACTCCTCTTCTTTCTCCAACCCCTCTTCATACTCTTGTTCAAAAAATTCCACATCTGGTTCCAAGTACTCTTGCTCCTCTTCCAACCCCTCCTCATACTTCTCTTCCTCATCATTAACAATGGATTGGACTAGTTGTGAGTTCTCTGTAAGTCCTGATGGTAGTCGTATACCTCTTAGTTGACTTGCATCGACATCAAGTACAAATTCTTTTCTTACACTAATATCAACTAGTGCTTCGGATTCAATTAGGAGTGACAACTCATAGGGATTCATCCACTCATCTTCTAGATTCTTCAACTGTGATTTCTTAGGTATTCCTCTGAGTTTGACCTTGATGAAGCTAAATTCTCCCCTATTTCGGCGAAATTCATCTACCTCTGCTACAAGAGTGATTGTTCCTCCATCTTTTGTATCGAGAAGGTCTCCACAGGTCTTGGGAAGCAGGTCACTCAGAGAAAGGAGGTCCATGCGATGGACAAACGGTTTGAGAAATGATAGGTATATGACATGCCCCTTTTCTTCTCGTCTGTCGACAATAGTAGAATACTCGATGTCATCCTTGTAATCCCAGAAAAGCAGTCTACCATCCTCTGTTCTATGAGGTGCCCCCTTTAGGTATGGATACTTCAACAGAGAAATGAGTTCATACGTATCCGTTATCTCATAAGAATGACCTGAGCTGAACTTCACTCGATAGCACTCAGATTTAATATCTACATTTACTAGGACTTTTACATCCTCTACTTGTTGTGAGCCTCTGAAAGCTCCATTGAGCAAAGAGTCTACTCTTACATCAACATTAGGAATCTGTCTGGGTCTACTCTTCTCCAGTTCTAATACCATACTCTCATGAACAGGTGAAATTTTGAACCATCGGAACAATCTCCCATCCTCTTTGCTGGTGGCATATTCAAGAACCACTGGTGTAGTCCATTGATCTTCTCCCTCGATTTCGTTTATGAACCAGAGGATTCGGGTTTCTCTGATGCTGGTAAGGGCTATCCGACTTCTGACAGGAGTATTGGTCATAGTCCTAACTGAAGTTATCAGAGCTGATGGATCAGTTATGCATTGTTGCCAACCAAGTTTCAGACCAGAACCTCTAATATTTGATACAAGACCAAGGAGGGGCTGTTCCCCATCAGGAAGTATAAACCATACATCCTGCATTCCTTCTTTCTCGATCCAGACCAATTGCCCATAGACTGCATCCTCGGTTGATGTTTGAGGTGGTAGGGTGTCTTTCAGATGCACTGCACGGGACTTCAGCTTCGAGTAAATGAATTGGAAGTCATACTGTGAATGTGCAATTTCTTCAGATTGATCCATAGACCGAAATCCCAGTTGGTATAGTTGCCACTCCACCATCGACGCCCAGAGAATTGTGACAAGGTTTTCAGAGGGTTTGAGCGAGTGGATTTTGATGACGGTAAGAAGAGCAAGGAACAAGTTGTTCCCATAGAGTGAGAGGATATCAGAACAGATCTCTTGTACCATCTGCAGTACTGCCCTGTTGTCGGTTGTTAGAATATCACCAAGTGTTTTTCTGGTACTTTCAACTTGGTTCCAGATCTGAGTTCTCTTTGCATCACGAAGTATAATGTTCCGTATTTCCTGAAGAGCAGTATGTAATATCTCATTATCATTCGATTCTAGGGAAACGTTTCCACACACTATGACAATATCACGACAACATGAGAAGAGGCGACTATTCTTGGAAAGCTGTTTCATTAGGAACTTTGCTGTACTCCTAACTCGCCTAATCTCTCTCTTTCGCATCGATAAGGAGTCTACCTCATCCAGTCCAGTCCTTTGATACATTGGTGACCTTCGAGAAGCTCCGAGAGAATACTCATAGTCATTAGAATCAATAGGTACCCTGTCATAATACCATCCTCTTTTGATCTTTGAGAACTCAACATATCGTTTCTTACCCTTTGTTGGTTGGGGAGTTGCTCTATTAGGGTCGAAGGTCATCCGATCAGTTAGTGAAGGAGAGTCACTGTTTTTGATGGGCAACGAAACTCTTAGCCAATGATCATCGGAGGGGACCTCATCTAATGACTTCTCACGTCTTGAAAGACTTGGAACGAGGGTCATCCCAATCTTCTGCAACTGCTTCACAGTTTCTGGTGTGAGAGGTGCAATTGATGAAGAAACACTATTTAGGGTCACAGAACGACCATACATTGGCTTTCCATCTAAACCAGTCCCGTAGACGTCTTTTTCTTTGACTGTTCCATCTCTCTTAGAGAGACCTCTGAACTTACGAGCCCACCCCTTCAAGTGCGGAACTCGTATGGGTTTTATCCAAGGATGTACTTGCGTAGGAGTATCTTGTATGATGAATCTCGTATTCTCTCTTCTAGGAGTTTGCCAACCAAACACTCGTGGCGCAGTTGGAACATTATAGATGATTTCATCGATGTGAAACCGTCGGAGTGAGTCATGTCGAAGGGGTTTGATACATGTCCTCTGATAGTGCTTGTTCATCCTAGTATGAGGAACTCCATTGTCAATCCAGATGACGTTCACATTTTTTGTAGGAATAATGTCTAGAAGTTGGTCCTCAATGTTTCTCAGAACATCCATTTCTCTTTTGGACACCATTTCCTTCAGTTGATCCCAGCCATCAATTATTATGACTCTTTCATCTGTGGGAGTTTCGTTACTGAGAAGCTCCTTCATGCTTCCTTCTAAATTGGTGTTGCTACCAAGAAGAAACGAGTCAATGTCGTTTCTTATATTGAGAAAGGTGATATTCTCTAGGATAGTAGTGAGTGCTTCGAACCTCTTTCTTGTAATCTGTTTCTTTTTCAATAATATATCAAGACCGAATCTTCTCTTTACTAGTTGATCGGTTGGATAGTCCCCCAAAAGGTCTAACCAATAGACTTGTAGGTTACTTCCTAGGGGTTGAGAGACCTCCTCGATATGATTCAATAAATGCCAATTCCGAGAGATCCATGCTGCTGCATTCCCAAAGGAAGTTGATGATGGGATTGATATATACTGGGTCAATAACCTGTCATCGGAAATTCGCTCCTTGAAAGGATTTTCAATAGATAGTGACACAGCAGAAGATTGTTCCTCGATGAATGTACTCAAGATATCTCCCTTGAGGAGCATAAGTGCAACTCGTGGAGCTACTTTTTGCTCATCATCAGATTCAATATATAGTGTTCTGGATTCGCTTGAATCATACTCTTGAGTGAGAATATCAGTTGTCAGTTTATCAAGAAGAACGTGGAAAGCCTTGAAGACCTCAGAGTAATCCTGGTCTGTGTCTAGTACTATGACCCCTTTCCAGAGTTTTTTCGGTAGTTTCTCACCAGCTGGAATCATTCTCTTACTCTCTTCGAGTAATGCCTTTTCATATGCATTGAGTTGTTTCAAGACAGGGTCACCAGGATTAGATTCGATAATCCTATCCCACTCTTCTTGGGTCAAGGTCCGTTTCCATGAATAGAGTGCTGGAGGTAATTCTTTCTTCTTACCTGTCTGGATAGCGTAGAGATTGAAGTCAAAAGAGGTCTTTGACTTGACCTCAATAATCATTATTGGTGTCCACAACACACGTCCTTTGATATTCCGTCTGATGAACACTGTTAGATCTATTCGTCCTCTCCCTCCAAATCGGGTCACTGGAAGCTCACCAACAATCAGAACTGATGAAGGTGTGTCAAGCATTCTATCCCCTGCAAAGATAACGGACCTTAACGACTTAGGATGGTGAAAGTCTGATAGAAGAATTCGATGCCAGTCATTCCCCTCTTTTTGAGTGAGGGCAAGAACTTGTTCAAAGAGCTTTTCAACATCCCTGTTAACAATTAGTCCTTGGTCTATGTGATCCAAAATCTTCGAGAGTTTCTTCCTTTCTTCTTTGTCCTGAGCTTGATCTATCAACTCTCCAACTTTTTCCCATAAGATGTTCACAGTAGGTTTTGGAATGTCCAGATTCAACTCTCTTGTAATGGATTCCCTTTTTCCTACACGTCCACTGTATAATCTGCGAATCTCTTGGACCAGTATTCTTAGTTCCTTATCAGCATCTGGCTCGAAGTAATTTCGACCACTCTTGCCCTCAGTATAGATATTATCCAAGAATGGGGTGAGTCTATGGATTAATAATCGGATGTATCTATGAGCATCAGATCGTGGAACATTGTGAATGAAGCACTGGCGGACCAGTTCCACACCATGAGCACGGATCATATCAACAAAGTCAAGTCCTGGAAGAGTAGGATGGGCAAGCAACACTGTAGGATATTTCCTGTTTCCTTTGTATCCTGCTTTCCAGTATGTGCTTTCAGCACCATCTTGCAAATACTTGGACACATACTTCTTTTGGACAGTTACCTTGGTCCCGTCTGAATATTTTCTTACTTGGAATTTCTCTGGCTCAGGAAAGGGAAATCTGGTCATTGCGAGGTCTCTCAGTCGAGCACCAAGATAATTGAGCAATGCATTAAGAGGACCGACTGTACCTTCTTCCCAGCTATAGACTCGTTTGAACTCCTTATTTCCAAAACGTCGCGTACTATGCCAGAGGATCTTGAGGAAAAAACGTCTTAGGTTCGCTTCTGTATTTTTAATAGGTGAAAAATCAAGTCGTGATTTTCCTGTACTCTTCCGATTATTCCTGTATTCTTCCTTTGCTTCACTCCATTGATTTAGAATGCTCTCAAAATATTTTCGAGTCTTCTTGTCAACTCGCTTTCTTGCAAGTCGAACCAGCGCTGATAATCCTGTGTAGATAGAAGTGGTTAGAATTGCACTAGGATTCATCTCGCGAGGTTTGCGACCCATTAGAAGTCAGTAATATTCCAGATAATTAACTTATAAATAGGCCGTTTTTATTGGTAAAATAATTAAGCATTATAAGGCCTTTAATTTACAAAAAAGATTCCCATTATCCTTTATTTTAAAAACGCCTTAATAAGTTTATAACCGCCAATGATATAGAAAAGAGTAGGAGTTCATAACCTCTCTTTGTAACAAGAAGGGGAGTGAACTCGAAAGAGATAGGTCAGAAGTTTATAACCACTCAGGTGAAAAATATGGGTCGCTCCAAGGGTACAATAATCAGCGTGAAGGTCCCGATTAGGTGGACTTCAATGACTGATAGACAGACAACTCGCCTCAACCGGATTACTGGAAGAGATAGTAGGGTCATCAAGGCGTATCTTGGAGTGATTGAACGATATGAAGACGACATACTGACAGGTAGTAAACGTACAAGAATTGATGCCTCAAAGCTGGATGAACTTACTCTAACAGCATCCAAAGGTAAAGCTAATAGAAGTCAAGTACTTCACGACTTCAAAGTTAGGTTTCCATACATCTCTGTAAATGAGTTTCAAGAGTGTAGAGATACAGCTATATCTATGTGGCAGAGCTATCTTGAACGTGGTGGTGCAAAACCACTCCGTACTAAGGGATATTCAACAAGGAAGATTCCACGCTTTGCATTTACTCCTCGCTTCAAGCTGGTATATACTCCCAAGCTTGAGATTCGCCACTGGTTGAAACTTAGAGACTCTATTGATTCAGTCAGTACAGGTCGAGTACGACATGACAAGCTCATGATTCCCCTTTCCATCTCCTCATTCCATCTCAATCGGATGAAAGAGGGAGAAGTCAAGACAGTTCGTATTCTCAAGGATTCTCACCGGAAATGGTGGGCTATCTTTACGGTGACTCTCGCTGTTGAGAGGATTGACTCCACTGGAAAACCCCCTGCTGTACTATCTATCGATCTTGGAATAAACAAGGCCGCATGTTCAGTCCTTCTCACAAGGAAGGGCTACAAACAGATTCGCTATTGGAAGCAACCAGACAAGCTTCAGCAAATGAAGGCACTTGATGAGAGGGTTGCTTCCCTGCAACAAGAGAAGGAACAACTCATTTTCAATGATGAAAATCCTGATAGAGTGACTGCCAAGCTCAGGAGTCTGAGCGGAAAAAGAGAGCGTGTCAGTAAAGAGTACGACAAGAAACTGGTCAGAGATATCTCTGACTACATCAGTAAGATGACCGAGAACTATGATCTCTATGTTTCAATTGGGAAACTAAAGGGTATCCGGAACGCGGCTCGTAGAGGTAATTACAGAGGACGAAGGTTCAGAGGGATGATACACCGCTGGGCTTTTGCTAGGGTTCGCGAGATGCTAGGTCACAAACTTGCATCCCTTGGATTTGATACAAAACGGTATCTTGCAGTTCCTGAACAATGGACCTCTATCATGTGTCACAAGTGTGGACACAAGGGACAGAGACCCCGACAGAACCTCTTCATCTGTACCACCTGTGGACTAAAGACAAACGCCGACCTCAATGGCGCCCTAAACATCGGGAAGCGTCTTATTATGCTCATTCCCTCACTGAGAAATGAGAACGGACTAGGGATGTGGCTCACTCCTAGAGATAGAGCCATACTGAAAGCCAGGAGGAAGACTCGTTCTTCTGATAGGAAGTCCGCACTCCCCCAGAGGACACCAGCCTCGAAAGGGGAGTCCGTGGCCGACCCCTATGACCAGACGACTCTTGAGTCGTTTGCGAGGAGTAAAGACCCTGCCATGGTAAATGCCGTGGAAACACCGTCTGCTATCACGCCTACTGGTGTGTGTGAAGGAACGCAGCGGACAGAAGCCGAGTCCCATCGAAGGAACGATGTTCCAGTGAAGAGGGGCAAAGCTCGCGACAAGGTTACTGACTTCGGTCAGGGACAAGCTGGTGACGGCAGTCGTGAGAAAGGTGAAACACAGGAATCTCTTACAGTTCACTCACAATTGTAAGATATAGTCTTAAGATGGATGTCGTTAGATATTCGTTACTAGGTGGAGAACAATGAGCTACGAAGGAGTACTGGAACAATCTGATTCAGGTTTGAAAGAGCTTGTGAAAGCAGGTGAGGAAATCATTGGATACATCTATCCCCATACTCCTCTGGAGCTATTTCTTGCCCATGGTCTTACACCATCTCTGATGAGAGCAATGCCTGGAATAGGTAGTGGATTTGAAGAAAGCCTGCAAACTTTTGCCTGCTCGTACATTAGAAATCTATACAATCAGAGAGTCAACGAACAACTACCTGCAATTACTGGTCTACTATTTCCAGGAAATACATGCGACTCTCTCCAGAATCTAACAGATATCTGGAAGATCAGGTTTTCCAATGATCGCACCTATCGTTTGACCTATCCTGTTACTAGGTATGCGAATGATGATTCCGCAGAAACATACTTGAAAAAGGAACTTGAGATTTTGAGTAAAACTATTGAATCAACTCTGAGTCATCCATTCTCAACAGACAACTATGAACGTGCAGTATCTCTGGTTCGGGACTTTCGTCTTGACACTCAGTTTCTCTATGCTGCAAGATTGGTCGACCCTGATGTACTGCCTTATGCTGAACTGGCTCGACTTGTTCGCTCGTTCTTGTCCACTCCTATCGCTTCAGTAGCGTCTGACATTCACAATATATCAGTATCAGTAAAAGAGAAGATGGAATCGAAAGGGCTCTTAGGTATCATTGATTCTATCCTATCAGGCCTTCAGACTAAAGATCTTTCAAAGGTGGAACCGTTCAAGCCTCCTACTGGCTCAAGAATTCTTGTTGTTGGTGGAATGGTTGAACCTCAGGCGATTGCCACAATCATCAATGGCATTGACGGTATTGACGATTCTATACTAGTTCTGGATCTTCTTTCCTTTGGATTCAAGAGTGTATTTACACCTCCCCTTGACAAGAATGGGGATCCCTTTGAAGAAATGGCAAAATCAATTCTTGCTGCACCTGGTGAACCAACCCAAGAGGGATTACACCAACGAATGGACTTTCTCAAGAATTTAGTTGAATCACTACAGATTGATGGTCTGATAATCTGTGAACAATCATTTTGTGATCCTGACCAGTTCGAAGCTCCATCAATTGAGAAGGCTGCATCAAAAGCTGAGATCCGAACAGTGCGAATTCCACTAGACCCCGAACTCTCAGATAGAGCTCGTATTGAGGTCAAAATCCAGACGTTTCTAGAATCGCTTGGTAACATGTGAGGTGAACATATTGACAGAAGAGAAAAAGGAAGAAAAAGTCTACCGTCAGCTTGAATCTAACAAACTACTGCAGCAGATAATGTTCCAGAATATGTTGATGGGACACCAAGCTAGTGAAGAAAATCGGCTCACATGGGTCACATCTGGATTTCCTGTAGAGATTCCTGTTGCGATGGATCTTGGTGTAAGTTACCCTGAGCAATATGGAGCAATCGTTGGGTCTCAAAAAGTAGGACCTGAAGTCTGTGGGTATGCTGAAGATATTGGGTATTCCCAAGAACTCTGCTCTTATGCACGTGTAAGTATTGGTTCTGTTGAGAATCCTGATAGTAGTCCAATGGAAGGCCTCCCTAAACCTCAGGCACTTCTAGCTGGGAATAATATCTGTGGTACTGTTCTCAGGTGGTACGATGCTATTTCAGAACAGACAGGCGCCCCTGTATTCCTACTTGATACACCTCCCATAGAAGATAAACAACCTGACCATCACAAAGAGTATGTACTTAGAGGTGTGGATCGATTAGTGGAATTTCTTGGAACCACTTTCAATAAGACTCTAACAGAGGAGAGGATGCAAGAAGTTGCAGATTTATCAAGCAAAGCACTTGGTTTGTGGACCAAGTCACTAGTAGCATGCAAGACAAGTCCATCACCTCTAAATTGTGCTGATAGATTCTTGGCAATGGGTCCAGTTGTTTCAATGAGAGGTACAGAATTAATCATTGACTTCTATCAGGGTCTCTGGGATGAGGTTGAGATGCGGGTAAAAGAAGGTCTTGGTGCAATCCGTGAAGAGAAGATCCGTCTTCTTTGGGATAACATACCACCTTGGCATTCAATTTTCAAATTCTTTAACGGGCTAGCAAAACGAGGCGTTGTCTTTCCTGCTGATACCTATACTCATGCTTGGTCTGGACAGATTGAGGGTGATGATCTATTTGATAGTGTAGCAACAATGTATTCCAATGTGTATCTCAATAAGGGACTGGATGCCAAGATAGACAAAATGTGCAACATGATCAAAGACTACAACCTTGACGGTTTTGTCATGTTCTCTGTTCGGTCATGCAAACGCTATTCTCTCGGGCAACTTGTTTCCAAGGAGATAGTAACCGAACGTACTGGTGTTCCAGGTGTTGTGATTGAAGGGGATATGGTCGACTCTAGAGTATATAACGAGGCACAAATTCAAACACGAGTGGATGCTTTGCTAGAGATGTTCATGTGAGGTTCTTATTGTGAGCAAATTTGGAATTGGTATTGATATTGGTTCAACAACTGCAAAGGGCCTTCTTATTGACAGTGATATGAAGGTGTGTGCAAAACACATCATGCTCACAGGAGCAGCCGCCTCTCAGGCAATCGATAAAATTCTGGAAGAACTTGAATCACAATCTGGTCTCCAACTTGATAATATTACGATAATCAGCACGGGATATGGACGAGCTCGTGTAGAGAACGCTGAGAAATCCGTGACCGAGATAACTTGTCACTCGCGCGGTGTTCACTCTCTAAATCCTGAAATTCGTCTTCTAATCGATGTTGGTGGACAGGACTCTAAGGTAATTCGAATAGGCAAAAAAGGACGACCCGACGATTTTGAATTGAACGATAAGTGTTCAGCAGGAACTGGAAGATTTCTAGAAGTAATGGCAAGGGTACTGGGTATAACAATAGATGAGTTGGGGCCTCTTGCTCTTCAATCAGATTCTCCCTCTTCGATTAGCAGTACATGTACAGTCTTTGCTGAAAGTGAAGTTATCGGTCATATTGGAGCTGGAGCGAAGCCAGATGATATAGCTGCAGGTATCCATGAATCAATGTCCACAAAGATTGTTGCATTGGCAAAACGAGTAAAGGTAGTACCTCCTGTCTGTGTAACTGGAGGGGTTGCATTGAACCCTGCATTTCGTCATTACCTTTCAAAGCATTTAGGAACAAATCTATGGATTCCTGAAGAACCTCAGCTCACAGGAGCATTAGGAGCTGCGGTTATTGCGCTAAATGGGAAGTCCTAATGTTCATCCTGTTATGAGTTGTTCACTAAACTCTAACCAGTACATTTTCACCATAAGATGTGAAGTCTTCCCCGGGTTTTGCAACTTCCAAGCCCATACGTATCTCATCATCTGAAACCTTACGGATGTAGGATCTCCACTTCATCTTATCGAATGCTTGTGGTGTTGGTTCTAAGATAACTTCAAAGCGTATTTCTGTTTCAGACCTCTCATACTCGACCTCATTATTAACAAATCCATAGTTGAAGAAGGTCTTTCGAATGAACTTCTTGTTTCTCTTATCATAGAACATCATACTGATACTCTGATTCTCAATAGTACCATTTCGTACTGATTCTTGTTTTCCATAGATAAAGCCGTCACTTAGTTCAAGGGTAAAAACGCCTGATGTTTCAATTACACCTTTGCCGCCAAACTCATCCTCAGAACGGCCTTTCCAATCTCCAATAAGAAATAGCCAATCATCTAGAGGTCTTTCTGAATTCATATTTGAATCTAAAATGCTCTATCACTTAAGGTTGATGAAAATGGCTCTATGCGGTCTTTGCTAATGCTTCTTCACCAGCTTTCATACCCAACTCAAGTGCAAGCATGTTTGTCTTTACAAATCCAGGCCATTTTTCTTCGATTCGTGCTTTCAGGCCTTCGATTGACAAGATTTTTGTGATCACGGCAAAAGCTCCAAGCATCACAACATTAGTTGCTTGTTTGCTTCCAACTTCCCTGTCTGCTATTCTTGTTGCTGGAATCTTGTATACCTTCATTGTTTTTGGAACATCGCTCTCAATCTGTACAAGATCTTCATCGACGATCAGAATCCCATCATCCTTTAGGCCGGCAACATATTCTAAGTATGCAGCTCTGCTCAGCACAACAAAAACATCAGGTGCCTGAACTTTGGGAAAATCTACCTCTTCATCAGAGATTACAAGTTCGCTCTTACTCGCTCCACCTCGCGCCTCTGGACCGTAAGATTGAGTCTGTACGACGAATTTCTTATCGTAAAGTGATGCGGTTTCTCCAGCAACCACTGCCATAGTAACGACGCCTTGACCACCAAATCCGCCAATTCTAACCTCGTATCTACCCATTCTATTCACCTTTGGCTTTACGTTGCATCTCTGCAAGGACCGCAGTATACTCTGGTTTCTCGATATCCACAAACTCTCCACAGATGATCTTGTTTGCATAGTCGAGTTCTGCCTCGTGTGGTGGAAGTCCGTTTTGAATCTCTGCTACTTCGAGCAAATGCTTGTGCATTGTAACCCCGTCCCCTAATCGATTCATTCGGCCGTAGGCTGTGGGACATGCACCAATAATCTCCACAAAGGAAAAGCCTTCTTTCTTGATTCCCTTCTCAATAGATTTGGTTGCTCTACGTACTTGTACAGCTGTCCATCTAGAAACAAAGGTAGCACCTGAAGAGGCTGCAAGTTTTACAAGGTTGAATGGGTGCTCAAGATTTCCATGTGGGCGTGGACTGGTTTGCGAGTAACGTTCATGTTCTGTGGTTGGACCGAATTGTCCGCCGGTCATTCCGTACATGAAGTTGTTAATACAAATGACTGTCATGTCGATGTTTCTTCGACAAGCATGAATGAGGTGGTTGCCTCCTATAGCAGCAAGGTCTCCATCTCCACTGACAACAATGACCTCAAGTTCTGGATTTGCTATCTTCACACCCTCAGCAAAAGCAATTGCTCGACCATGGGTTGTGTGATAGGTTCCAGTCTTGAAGTAACCAGATGTTCGACCGGTGCATCCAATTCCTGATACAACAACAGTCTTGTTGAAGTCTATGCCAAGGTTTTCAATCGCACGTGCAATCATTCCAGTGACTATTCCAATAGAGCAACCGGAACAGTAAATCCATGGCTGACGATCTTCTCTGATGTACTTCAACATAGGATGTTTCAAGACAGGTGCTGATTCAGTCATAGGAGGTTCTCCCTGTCACGGGCTCTAACTAAAGATGATAAAAGGGTTGTTGATGTGGGCGTCCTTTTTTTCAGGAGCTTGCTTAACATTGTTAATCTACGATTACCTAATTTTGTTACTATTCCTCTTTGTAATATGTTGATACCGCTAGTACTCGTTTTTGTGACTGACCCTTAAACAAGTTAGCAGGATTCTCATGAAAACACTTACGAGAATGTTAGCCTTAATCTTTGTCACTAATTCTAGATTGAATTGATTTCTCTTAGCTTGTCTAGAATTTCATGCGGTAGTTGAGGCATTCCTGCTGGCTTTGACATGAGATGAACAGGCGTTGGTGCAGCAGCAGCTTTGACCATGTAGTAGACCTGACCGAGATTTTGTTCTGTAACAATGATGTGGTCTACTTCGGATGCGAGTTGTGCTACTTGTTCCTCTGGGAATGGCCACACCGTCTTAAGCCGAAGAAGTCCAGCTTTGATGCCTTCTTCACGAGCGTCCTTGATGGCTTTCTTTGCACTTCTTGATGGAGTGCCGTAGGCAATTACTCCAATCTTTGCGTCGTCAAGTTCCACTCGCTCGACATCAATGATCTTGTCAGCATTATGGAGAATCTTGTTCTGCAAGCGAGTAACGAGTTCAATCTGAATATCCTCTTTGTCGCTGGGATATCCACGCTCATCATGAGTCAGGCCAGTGGCATAGAATTGGTATTTTGAACCAAACAAGGCCATTGGTGGAACAAGATCGTCATCCGCTTTGAATGGAAGATAATCCTTTGGATCTACGGTTGGAGTTTTTCTATATTCCAACTTCAAGTCTTTCTCATCAGGGATAACAAGTTTTTCTCTCATATGTCCTACAGTTTCATCTGCTAGAATGAAAACTGGAGTCCTGTATTTTTCTGCCAAATTGAAAGCTTGAACAGTCTGATCGAACATTTCCTGAACAGAGGCAGGGGTTAATGCGATTATTTGATAGTCACCATGACTACCCCATTTTGCCTGCATAATGTCTCCCTGTTGACCTCGTGTTGGCTGACCAGTACTTGGACCTCCACGCATGATATTGACCAAGACCAATGGGGTTTCAGTCATCACAGCAAGTCCAACTGCCTCCAACATCAAGCTAACTCCAGGACCAGATGTGGCGGTCATTGATTTTGCTCCTGTCCATGAGGCTCCGATAACGCTTGTAATGGCTGCTATCTCATCCTCGTACTGAACATAAGCGCCTCCGACTTTGGGCATCCTTATTGACATCCATTCAGCAATCTCTGTTGCAGGAGTGATTGGATACCCTCCAAAATAACGGCAACCTGCACTGAGTGCACCTTCGGCACAGGCAATATCGCCCATTGTGAACATGACGCGTTCTGGCATTATTCAGACTCCTCCTTTTCAACTTCGAACTCAGGAATCACAGTACCTTCTTGTACGGCTCCAGCTTTGTATGCTTTCTCAGCCTCTTCTTTAGGAGCAAGAAAGATTGCCATGTCGGGGCAAATACGTTCACAGAACTCACAATTCACACAGGCATCAATGTCACAGGCTGTGATTGGATGGTACCCCTTTCGATTGTAAATATCTGTATAACAAAGTACATTCTTCGGGCAGAATTCAATACAGAGACCGCATTGTTTGCATTGTTCTTGAAGAATTACTAAGACCTTCTCTCGTCTTCTTGGGGGCCTTGGTGTGATGGGTTTCCTGACTGTCGACATCTATGCTCTCTCCGGATCCGCATTTGTGAGAACCAACTCAATTCCTGAGTTAGTTAGAGGTAATACCGAACATTGCATTCAGGCGTGACCCATGGCGGACTATAACCCCTTTTTAGCCTTGCCTTGCCGGACTCTTACCGAGAACTCAATTAGCAGTCTTTAAGTGTCCATCATAGTTACGAGAAGTTACAATATTGGGTTGTGTTGGAGTCTTGACTAAAGATAGGCCTACAGATGAAGAATTGGCTCAACTAATCAAGGGAAAGACTCTCAGTGTGTATTGGTATATGTTACGTCACACTGAACCACTAACAGCAAGAGAAATTCAACGTGGTGCTAAATTATCCAGTCCCTCTCTTTCAATGCACCATCTGGAAAGATTACGACAGTATGGTCTTGTTGAGAAGGATGTTCATGGACAATATAGTGTGACACGTGATGTACGGATTGGAATCTTGAATCAATTCATGGGTAAAGGTCGTCTCATGGTGCCGAGATTCTTGTTCTATGCCACATTCTTTACCTCAATAACCGCAGCTCTAGCAACACTTGCATTTTGGTTTGTAGATTGGTATTCAGCTATACTCCTTGCCCTCCTGATATTATCTTGTGCAATATTGTGGTATGAAGCTCTCAAAGTTTGGAGAGAACAACCATTCCCTGAAGGTGATGATGACTGATGAGTAGTCTAACAAATTCGCATAGATGTCTACAATTCGCAGTGATTCTAGCTCTTATGATATCTCTAATATTGCCAGTATCCGTACCTATGAATCCAATCCAGAATACAGAATCCAGTGCTAGTCCAATAGAATCCGTATCACTAGCTGCCATTCCAAATCTAAATCTAACATATCACACATTATCAGATTCAACAGAAAGACCAGTCACTTCAGATTCATTAATTGCAGGGGATCATGTTGTAATAACCGCTACATGGAATGAATCCCTATCGGATAGATCACGTCTTGAGGTCATTGCCCCAGCAATTCCTGCTACTTTGTTTCAGGAACTTTATTCAAATACAACTGAAATCGATACTAGGTTTCTTGGAAATAACGCTACATGTATTATCAATGCTACAGTTTGGTTAACTAATGGGTCTGTATTCATCCAAACATTGGAGAATGTATACATTGGTAACTTCTTCGTTCCCACTGTTACTGTGATATCTCCAAATGGGAATGAAATATGGACTGGGACAAACAACATCACCTGGAGTGTATCTGACATAAATGAAGAAGACTTGCATCAGTTTGATGTTCTCATTTCTTCAGATAATGGGAATAACTTTGAAATTCTTGCATCCTCAATAACCACAACATGGTTCGAATGGAACTGTTCAGCATTAGACAAACTTGATACATATCTCGTAGAAGTAAAAGTCACTGACGGTATTTACTTCTCCTTAGATCATTCCGATTCGACATTCACAGCTGGAGACATTGTTACTACAACAACAACTACCACGACTACTACAACTACAACAACAAACGGGACAACTACATCCACTACCTTTGACGCCCGCTTGACCGCATTTGTAGTAATCCTACTTGTGTCTTGTTCAATAATAGCTATAGTTGTCTACTATGCTGCACGAAAATGGTTCTAAGTTACTTGTCCAATATCTTATCTATCAACGGTTGTGTATTGATCATATGGACTCCTAACCCAAGATCCTTAGGATCAAGACCCATTGCCAATCCAAGTAGTTGTGTGAAGTATATCACTGGGATTTTGTATTTCTTTTCCTCGAGTTCCTTGTTCAACTGATTCTGTGAAACCTCGTACTGAAGATGACAGAAAGAACAGACATTCACGATGCAGTCAACTTCTGCTTCTATCAGATTGTCAAGTTTTTCTTTGGCAATATCAACGCTTACAGATACTTGACTACCTCGAACGCCGCCTCCAGCACCACAGCAAAGGAACTTATCCTTGTACTTGACACTAGTTGCACCTGTTAATTCAACAAGTTCATCGAGGAACGTATGACGCTGTGTCTGTCCCCACGGTCGATTCTTACTTGGTTTCAAGAGATGGCAACCGTAATGCACCCCCACCTTAATACCTTCGAGAGATTTTGTGAGGAGCTTCTTAATATCTTCAGGATCAAGCTCACTGATGACTTCAATGAGATGCTTCGCCTCAACTTCTCCTTTAAACTTGAGACCCATTCCTTTGAAAACTTTTTGAACTTCTTTCAATCTCTTTGGGTGCTCTCGGATTTCAGTCAAAGTTTCCTTGAAAGTTCCATAGCAACCATTACATCCTGTAAGAAGGTCATGTCCTGCCATCTCAGCAAGAGCTAGATTCCTTGATGCAAGTGCTAACCAAGTAGGCTCACTGAAGGATCTAATCACTCCTGGTGCTGGACAACAACTAGCGCCCTCTAGATCCTCTAATTCAATACCCAACTTTGGCAAAACAAGACGAATACTTGCTTCAACATTGGGGAATCTATTAGGCATTACACAACCTAGAAAGAACGAGTATGTTTGAGATTCAGTCATCTATTTTTCCTCCTCATCTTTTTCAATGAGTTTTTTGAATCCCGTTCTCTCCATTATTTTCTTCACATCTTCAAGTGCTTCTTCACTTGAATGGACAGTAGGAGGAATCTCCTCGAGACCAAGTTCTTTTCGTTTTTCCATGTTAGCAGGATTTATTGGAACTGCATGACCCGTTTCAAGTAGATACTCCGAAGTTTTTTTATGTTCTGGGAGCATGTGCCCCTCTTCTACAGCCATACTCCTCATAATGGCAATTGCATCAGTTACTTTGATCTGCCGAGGGCAACGTTCCAAACAAGTGAAACACGTTGCACAAAGCCAGAGGTCCTGACTTGACAGAACTTCGTCTTTGAGACCAAGAAGTGCTTTCCTCATCAGCTCGCGAGTTCTGAAAGCAGTTCGTCGACCACTTGGGCACACGCTAGAACATGTACCACACTGTATGCATGTTCTAATCCTGTCTGCACCAGCTTCCACAATCGAATCAATAAAATCTGGATCGATTGCTTCATCGTGGATTGTTTCGCGAGAGATTTTGTCTGTCATCAAAGTTCCTCTGCAATTCGTTGGTCGGGTTCCTTGTTCAGTGAGATATAAGGATTGAGTCGTCCTAATCGAAATTGACTAGTCAAAATAGTAACCATGATTCCCTAATAATCCATAGTTTCCTATCCGAACATTCTCCAAGCCCTTGTCTTGAGCTGTAGAAAGAGCAGCTTGAGCATGCGCAACACTTGTTCTTGGTAGATCATTCATAGCATGGTGGGAACTAAAGCCTAGGAGCGCTGTCGGAATTGTTGGGTCAATATCCGCTATGAATGAACATAGTTTCTCTACTTCCTTGATGTCGATATATCCTGGAACAAGGAGAATGCTGACAACTAAGAACTCACCTTCGCGTTCTCTTTTTGAAACAGCTAGCGATTCGAAATTACGAAGTGTGGTAGTATTAGATATTCCAGTAAGGGCCTCATAGATTTGAGGGGTATGGGCTTTCAAATCGAATTTTAATGTACCACCGGTTGATTCGATTATCTCCGTTATGGCATCAAGCCATTTCTTTGAGATGTTACCATTTGTTTCATAGCAGACTGTAATAGATTTGTTTTCATTCAGAAGTTTTGAGGTCATTACCGAGTGTTCTGGATTGCATGCTGGATCTCCTCCAAAATAGCAGACACATGCAGTGTAATCATCTGCACACTCAGAAAGTTCCTCTGCAGTCATTAGGGGAGTTCCTTTTGCCATCATTGTTCTGTAACTTGCATTCTGACAAAAGAAACAATCCGAGTTACATGAACCATAGAAGACTGCGAAATTCTTGAGACGCTGTTTTCCACTTCCAATCTCTCTTTTCGTCATGATGGGACAGACCCAATCTGCCACACAATTAGTTGGTAGGGGATCAAAATACCAAGACACAACAGCTTTCTCAGAAAATCTATCGATAATTCTCCCACGTTCTGCAATTCTGATATTGCAGTAGCCCACTTCACCTTCACTTATTCTACAATGATTCCCACATTCTCCACATACAAATTCCCCTTCGGATGGAATAGTTGGAACTAGCTTGTCCCTGAGTCTCAATCTCTCATGAGTTTGTTTCGCAATTTTAGTAGAATTAGAATTACCTCTGATACATTCGGAACAGACACCAATAGAATGAGAAACAATCCTTCTTTGGTCCTCATGATTTGGACAATACATTACTATACTAACTCATAATTGAGTGAATAACTTTACGACCTTTCGGTAATGGATTTAAGGATGAGATTCAAGCACACCCTAGCAGTCGGTGTATTATCTTGACAAGTGCAGAAGAAAAAACCGCAATTGAGATTGACACTCCTGATGATTCCTTTGTACAGATGATCAAGAAGACAGGAGGTCCAAATATCCAGAATTGTTACCAGTGCGGAACTTGTTCAGGTAGTTGTCCTGCTGGAGCACGTACTAATTATCTCGTTCGAGGGATTATCAGAAAAGCACTACTCGGTTTGAAAGAACAGTGTATTTCATCACCAGAGCTCTGGTATTGTACAACTTGTTACACCTGTACAGATCGTTGCCCTCAGGATGTAATGCCGACAGACGTCATTAAAGCAATTCGAAATGTCGCTGTGGCTGAGGGGTACATGCTTGTACCTCACCAAAAGGCTGCGTTAAAGGTTCTCGAAGCTGGCCACGCTGTACCCTTGGAAAAAGAGATGTGGGAGAACCTACGTGAGAAGGTCGGTCTTGAGCGAGTACCTCCTAATGCTAGCAGATTCCCTGAAGCTATTGAAGAAATCAAGAAAATAGCTAAGAAGACAGGCTTTGATAAGCTAGTTGCTGAGAAGGAAACAAAGGAGGAATAGATTATGGCAGACAAGTCATTCTATCATTTTCTAGGTTGCATTATACCTCATAGATATCCAAGTATCGAGAGTGCTGCTAAGATTGTATTCAAAGATCTTGGATTAGAACTCCTCGATATGGAAGGTGCAACATGTTGTCCTGCACCTGGTGTCTTCGGATCTTTCGACCGTGTCACTTGGGCAACTATTGCAGCTCGAAATCTTACTATCGCAGAAGCTGGTGGTCATCCCATAACCACTGGATGCAACGGTTGTTTTGCAAGTCTTTGGGATGCCAATCATGAGCTCAAACATGATGATGAGCTACGAGATGCAGTAAACGATAATCTATCAGTGGTCGATCGTGAGTTCAAAGGAACAATAGAGGTTTGGCACTATGTGGATGCACTCTATTCATTGGTTGGACTTGACAAAATCCGTGAGAAGGTCACTCGACCATTTACTGGAGTTCGAATGGCACTTCATCCCGGTTGTCATTGGATGCGTCCTAAGAATATCAAACAGAAAGACGATTCTGAGAGACCTCACATCTTCCGAGACCTCTGTGAAACCTCCGGCGCTGAATATGTACCTTACAAGGATGAGCTAATTTGCTGTGGTGCTGGCGGTGCAGTAAGAACTGCTGATGTGAAAATTGCGCTAGAATTTACAAAGCAAAAATTCGACAGTCTCCTTGAGGCTGGCGGTGCAGATGTCATTGTGACACCATGCCCATTCTGTGAATTACAGTTAGACCTGGGACAAGTAGAGATCAAAAAACACTTTGAAGCTGATTATACTTTTGATGTGATGCATGTAGTTGAATTACTTGCCCTCGCTTTTGGTCATGCACCTGATGAGTTTGGACTTCAGACACACTTACAATACATGCAACGAAAGAGTACACCTGCCTGGGAGAAATTAGGCATCAAGGTGGAGGAATCTTAGTAACTCTTTACATCACTGCTAACGAAAGAACCTTCAGAATACTTCAAAGAATCAAAAACAGCCTTCATAGACCTTATTTCCACTCATCTTCTGAAAGAGATCTGTTGTTAAGGTCTATTCTAGCTTGGTTTGTAACTAACGTAATTATCGATCTTAACCTTACTCAGATCTTCGACTGCGTCAATCTCCCGGCGGTCTTTTGATCGCGCCAGATAGACTCGAGTATAGAGCCTAGTGGCTTTCATAATTGTAGGACGTTACTTGTGTAATATTAAGTGCATGCATTAATGATTGTTAACCTTTGAAGATTGGCGCCAATAAAAAGGTGCAATAATGAGGTTTTTGAATTCTGTCCAATGGGAAACATTTTATCGGGCATTCCGAACCAAGGCCTCATCCCTTCGGAGTGACGATATTATGGCAGAGCCCATATCAAAACCAGTTGTCATCATCGGCGCAGGAATTGCAGGAATGCGTGCGGCCCTAGATCTTGGAGACATGGGTGTGAAGGTCTATCTTGTTGAGAGGAACTCCTCCATAGGAGGTCACATGTCTCAGCTGGACAAGACATTCCCCACTCTCGATTGTAGTATGTGTATTCAAGGACCCTGGATGGTTGACTGTTCCCGTCACCCCAATATTAGGATACTAAGTTACTCTGAGGTCACTGAGGTTACTGGCGAACAAGGTGATTTCCAAGTGAAGGTCATGCAACACACCCGTCGAGTTGATGCTGACAAGTGTACTGGTTGTGGGGATTGTCAAAGAGTATGTCCAATCGAAGTACCTAACGAGTACGACTTGGGCTTGAAGATGAGAAAGGCTGCCTACATTCCTTTCCCACAGGCAGTTCCTAACATCGCCACCATTGACATGGAGAATTGCATTGAATGCATGGTCTGTGTAAAGACTTGCAAGGCTGAGGCCATTGAATTCGACATTGCGGATGATATTATTGAGATTAATGCAGGGTCAATAATTGTTGCAACTGGTTACGAACTCCTCGACCCAGCCACTGTCCCCGAATATGGCTATGGTCGATTTGCAAACGTGGTCAGTGCTCTTGAATACGAACGGATGGTTTCCGCGAGTGGACCTACTAATGGTGTCGTAATGCGACCCTCGGATGGTCGCGAGCCCCACAAGATTGCGTTCATCCAGTGTGTTGGATCTAGGGATGTTAACCATTGTTCCTACTGCTCAAAGATATGCTGTACCTACGCCACTAAAGAGGCAATTATCACCAAGGAACACACTCCTGAAGTGCACATTGATATTCTCTATAATGACCTACGAGTATTTGGCAAGGGATTCGAAGAGTTCCTAGTTAGGGCAGAAACTGAGTACGATATTAATTACATTAAGGGAATCCCAAGTGAGATTCAAGAAGAATACGGAACCAGGAATCTACTTGTCCGTCACAGTGATGCGAAGGGTCACGAAGTTATTCTTGACAAGTATGATTTAGTAGTGCTATGTCAGGCAATGGTACCATCATCAGATAATGGACTGTTTGAGCAACTAGGAATCAAGACTGATGAATCTGGTTTTGTACGACCAGTGATGGAATCGCTGATGATTTCTGAAACTGGAGTCCCAGGAGTCCATATGTGTGGTGCCGTTCACATGCCCAAGGACATTCCTGACTCAGTCGCGCAAGGAAGTGCAGCAGCTGCGTTAGCTGCATTGGACATCACCATTCCACAGGGTGAGGAAACAGAAGCACTAACCGAGGCTGACTTGGCGCTGGTCGCTGCTGAACCCCGAATTGGAGTCATCATCTGCTCTTGTGGAATAAACATTGCAGGCACTGTGGATGTGGCCGAGGTCACTCAATATGCCAGTGATTTGCCAGACGTTGTGTACTCTGAAAATCTTCTGTATTCGTGTTCATCAGATGCTCAGGTTGTCATAAAGGAAGCAATCGAAGAACATGATCTCAACAGAGTGGTCGTTGCATCCTGCACTCCTCGAACACACGAACCATTGTTCAGGGCAACCATTGAGGAAGCTGGTTTGAACAAGTACCTGTTTGAGCTAGCCAATATTCGTGAGCACTGCTCTTGGGTACATCAGGCTGACAAAGATGAAGCCACATCAAAGGCAATGGACCTCGTTCGTATGTCAGTTGCTCGCGCAAGATTGCTTGAAGCCCAGGAAGAAGCTGTAACTCAGATCGAACCTTCCGTCCTCGTGATCGGTGCTGGAGTGGCGGGAATGGCCGCTGCAGATACCATCGCGCAAAAGGGGTTCCAAGTATATCTAGTCGAGAAACAGGACAAGGTTGGCGGTTTCCTTAACGAGCTCCAGACAGTCAATTTTGATAATAAACCTGCTTCAGAGATAATTGCTGATTATGAAAATCGTATCAATGACAGAGAGAGCATTATTCTCATGTTGGAAACAGAGGTCATTGAAGCCAAGGGATCGATTGGTGAGTTCGAAGTAGTTGTGAAGAGTGGCAAAAAGAAGGAAACACTCACTGTAGGTGTTGTAATAGTAGCAACAGGTGCTATGGCTCTTGAAGAGAAAGGACTCTATGGTCTCCAGAAACTCCCTGAGGTAATGACCGAGGTCGAATTCAGCAGCCGAATTGCTAGTGAGGGCTTCACCGATGGTGAAACCTATGCCGTAATTCATTGTGCAGGCTCTCGTGAGGATGCATCCTTAGAGGGTGCTAGAACTTGGTGTTCTGGAATATGTTGCATGGTAGCCCTAGAGCATTCACTAGAACTACTTGAGAAATACCCTAACTCAAGAGTGTATCACTTCTACAGGGACTTGCGAGTCTTCTATGATGCTGAGGACAAATATCGCGAGGCTCGAAAGAAGGGAGTGGTCTTTGTCAGGTTCGATAAGGACTCACCGCCAGAGGTCAAGAAAGGTGGAAACAAAGCACTCACAATCAAAGTGATTGATCAGGTGCTAGGTGCTGAACTGAGTATCGACGTTGACCACACTGTGTTATCCACTGCAATGGTTCCTCGTCCTAACAAGGAGATTTCGGAATTATTCAAGGTTCCACTGAACCTGTCAGGTTTCTTCATGGAGGCACATCCGAAACTTCGCCCAGTCGACTTTCAGACCGATGGTGTATATGTTGCTGGTGCAGCGACTGCACCGAAGAGCATTGTAGAGTCCATCGCTGAGGGTCAAGCTGCAGCATCGAGGGCGTTGATACCACTCATCAGGGGAATCCGAAAAGCTGAGGCTATCGTTTCTGTCGTCGACCCTGAGATTTGTGTGGGTTGTGGGACCTGCGAGATTAACTGTGCATACAATGCCATTGAGGTCGTTCCAGGTGATGGCAGTCATGACTATGCTGTGACTAATCCTGTGCTGTGTCAGGGATGTGGAAAATGTGGTGCTGGGTGCCCGGCTGGGGCAATAGTTATGAAACACTTCACAGATGATCAGATCATCACACAGATTCGGACTGCCTTAGAAAATATGCCTGCAAATGACTCCCGCTTGCTAACAATTCTCTGTAACTGGTGCTCATATGCTGGAGCCGATAGTGCTGGTGTATCAAGATACCAACAACCACCCAACGTCAGAGACATACGAGTCATGTGTACTGGTCGTGTGAGCGTTCAGCACATACTTGAAGCATTTAGACTCGGAGCTGACATGGTCTGGATTTCAGGTTGTCACATCGGAGATTGTCATTACGTTGATGGGAACGTATCCTTTGAACGCAGATTTGCAATTGCGAAGAAGATCATTGAGAAAGCCGGACTTGAGCCGGATAGACTTCAGTTCACACACATCAGTGCGAGCGAAGGTTCGATTTGGGCTGAAACTGTCAGAAAGTTTGCAGACATAGCTGACAAACTAGGACCAAGTCCATTGAGACAGAGGAGGCGCTAAGAATGACGGAGTCTTGGGGCAATTTCAAATCATTCGAGGGGAAGAAGTTCAAGGCACTTGATGCAGAGTTCACCAAGGAGGTTTCGAACCTTCTAGGCGGAAAGGATCTCACGGCCTGCTTCCAGTGCGCAAAATGCAGCGCTGGGTGCCCTGTTGCTGACAAGGTGAATATCCAGATTCACGAGGTCATGAGGATGCTACTCTTTGGACTGAAAGAGGTTCTTGAAACCGATATGGTCTGGCTATGTTCAACATGCTATACATGCCAAGAACGCTGTCCACAAGGAATTGACATCACTGACATTCTCTTTGGTCTGAAGAATATGGCGTTCAAGAAAGGAATTGCACCTCAGGGTTATCTGGGAGCACGACAATCACTATATGACACAGGTCGACTCTACGAACCTACAGACTGGGAACGTGATGACCTTGAGCTTGATCCAGTGCCTGAGTTTAACGTTGCTGACACAAAGAAAATGCTGGATAAGACAAAGCTCATGAAACTGGAGGAGGCTGAGTAAGATGACTCAGAGTTACGAAGTATTTCTCGGATGTGCAATCCCTAGCAGGTTCAACAACTATGAGTCTTCCATGCGAGTGGTCGCAAAGGAGCTTGGAATCAAACTAATAGACTTTGAAGGAGCATCATGTTGTGGAACTGTCGTTCTCAAGTCAATTGACGAGAATAGCTGGCTATCCATGTCTGGACGCAACATTGCTTTGGCTGAACAGAGAGGCCACGATATTGTCACTCCGTGCAACGGCTGTTTTGGTTCTCTCAAAGATACAAATCATGTGCTTCATGAAGATGAGGCCTATCGAAAGAAGGTCAATGCAGCATTAAAGCCACTAGGTCTTGAGTACACGGGAAAAACCAAGGTTCGTCATTTTGTGGAAGTACTCTATGAGATGAAAGATGAGATTGAGAAGAAGATAGTCAAACGTCTTGACGGTCTCAGAGTAGCCTTCCATCCTGGTTGTCACCTTATTCGACCTTCTAACGTTGCAGGTTTTGATGATCCTGAACTTCCATCAAAGGTGGATGAGTTGATTGAGCTGACTGGAGCAACCAGTGTCCACTGGGATATGAAATTGCGTTGCTGCGGATCACCCCTTCTCATTGCAAGTGAAGACGTTGCAGTCAAAATACTCCAAGAAAAAATGGTTTCAGCCAATGGCGCTGGAGCAAATTGTGTCGTTACGAATTGTCCTGCTTGCCATACTCAGTTCGATATTCAGCAACTTGGTCTCAAAGACGAAGAAGGAAATTCACTTGAGCTACCAGCATTATTCGTAACACAAATCTTGGGTGCTGCTATGGGAATTGCCCCAGAACCACTAGGATTTGAGCTCAATAGAGTATCTCTTGATCCAATTAATGATATTCTCGGACTTTAGGTGAAATCAATTTTCTAACTTGCTGTCACCATAGAAGAGCTGTCCAATCCTGTGCATAGCATCTCGGACACAATCTTTCTTGCCGCTCACTTGTAAGTGTCGTTCACCGTCTAGAGAGATATTGACCATACAATCCTCAGCGATTTCAGAAATGACTTCCACCGGAATTTCATCAGGGAGTTTGATTCGGAAGAATCCCACATTTTTCTCTCTTGGTATGTCTGATATGTGGACCTGAGGTTCTGGCTTGTACTCATCGCTCTCACCTCGAATAGCAGCCTCAAACCGTTCTTCCCAGGTATTTCTGTAATCAACACCACTGTCTGCCTCCGCCCAGACCATTAGAGTGTCTTTCAGGCGTTGAATCTTGAGTTCCATTTCCATCTGAAGTTGAGTGTCCGCATCGCCTTGGTCACCAGCCCGTATCTCACTCTCAAAGGAACGGAGATACTCAAGACTCATCTTTGAGTTCCTGAGGTCTGCATATGTAAGGTCAGGGATGAACACTTCTTTCTCTCTTAGAGCACCTAGTAGATCATTCAGAACAATCCAGCCAGATAGAAGATTATCCAATGAGACCATGGTCTCACTCCCTTAACATCTCTTCAGTTTGGTCAAGGATACTCTGTTCACGCCACCAACGAAGGTCTCGTGCTCCAGTGGGACAGATTGCGCAACATGCACCACATCCCTCACAACGCATCTCGTCTGTGACGCTTTTCTTAACGCCTGGTTCAATCTCGATCATCGATACAGCATCATACGGACAGATCTCGGAGTAGTGGCATAGATCACAACCGACACAGAGATCTTGGTCAACATCAGCTGTGAGAAGCTCGATATTGACAGTACCCAAGTTAAGTGGTATACATGCTTCATTCGCTGCTCCACGAGCTTGGTTGACTGAGTCCCCAATATTCTTTGCATATGTGACTCCCAAGAACACTCCTGGAACGGTTGTTTCAACAGGTTTGTACTTCATGTGCATCTCTGCTAGGAATCCATCCTGTCCACGAGTGATGCCCATTGCTTTTGCAAACTCATCGACATCATGAGGTGCTTCTAGACCCAATGCTAGGACGACTAGGTCTGACTTTATCTTGAATGTTTCTTGGGACAATGTATCATAGACTGTGACAATGGCTAAATCGCTCTCTGAATCTTTTTCAACAGTTACTGGATTATCACGATGCCATCTCAAGTATGAAGTGCCATTCTGTCTGTTCTCACGCCACATCTCCTCCATTCCCTTTGCAAATGGACGAATGTGTTCTTTGTAAGCGGAGAATATCTTGCTCTCTGGGAACATCTCCTTCAATTCATGCTGCATCGCAATGGTTGCAGAACAGCATACCCGTGAACAATATCTGTTACCTTCACCAGGATTCTGTCTGGACCCTACACAGTGAATGAAGACTGGGTTCTTGGGAGCCTTCTTTATCTCTCCACCTTTGAGTCGTCTTTCAAGCTCAAGGGTTGAGATCACGCCAGGTACTTCTCCCCAACCATACTCTCCTTCCTTTGGTTCATAAACGTCAGTGCCAACAGTAATGACCATTGACCCTATTCGGTGAGTTTCCTTATCGCCGGTTGCAGTGTTCTCCACAGTGATGTCATAGTTCCCGTAGGATCCTTCTCGTTCTACGACCTTCGAGTTGAGAAGGACCTGTATCTGTTTGTTCTTCTCGACCTGAGCTGTGAGATCGTCAACAATGTCCTGTGCTGAATCCATCTCTGGGAACAGTCTGTATAGCTCATTCAGTCTGCCACCAAGTTTGTCCTCTTTCTCTACAAGAATCACATCGAATCCCTTTCTTGCAATGTCAAGTGCGGCTGTCATTCCGGACACACCTCCGCCAACAATCATTGATATGGGTGTAACCTCGACACTCTTCAGGGGGACTTCTTCGTTGTTGATGGCCTTGGCCACTGCACTCCTTATCATATCCTGTGCTTTTTCTTGACGGACCTCTGGGTCATCATTGACATGAACAAGGGCTAGGTGTTCTCGAAGACCAACTGGTCCTACCAAGTAGTATCCTGAGAGACCTGCGGCTTCAAGAGCACTGCGAAAAGTTTCCTCGTGCTGTAAGGGTGAACATGAACCTACGACCACCCGATTGAGTTTGTGTTCTTTGATAGCATCAGTCACCAATTGCTGTCCCGGATCACTGCACATGAAAATGTAATCTGTGCTGTACGCCACATTTGGTAAGTCTTTGGCCCAGTCTGCAAGGCCTGGTGAGCTTATCTCATTTCCAATAATGCCCCCGCAGTGGCAGATGAACACGCCCACACGAGGCTCATCACCAAGATCAGCGGGAGGAATCTCTGGTTCAGGTTCTGGTGTCGGCACTGGTAGGATAGAATGGGCTGCCATTGCAGCTCCCTTGCCTTCGTTCACTGAATCCGTTCCATCTCTGGGACCGTGCGCACAACCAGCAACGAAAATACCTGCACGATTTGTTTCGAGTGCAGATGCATTGGGGTGTTTCTCCTTGACCCACCCTGCATCATCAAGGTCAATCTTGAGAACTTTAGCAAGTTCATCAGATCCTTCGCTTGGTCTGAAGCTTGCGTTTAATACGACCATGGATATCTTGTCGAGTTCAATAATCTCTCCAGTTTCTGTATTTTCCATCTTGACAAATAGGTCATGAGTGTCTGGGTCTTCCTGAATCTCTGAAACCCTTCCCCGTACGAAGTCGATACCCTTGTTCTTCTCAGTATCCCACAGGAACTCCTCCAGAGCTTTTCCTGCAGTTCGCATGTCCATGTAGGTGTACACTATTTCACAGTGATCCTCTGGGTAGTGCATCCTTGTGACCTGAGCTAGTTTGATTCCAAATGAACAACATACTCTGTTGCAATGCTTGCTATATCCACCGTTGTTGATATTCTCCCTCACATCTCGACTCCCAACACAATTCACAAACAGGATTCGTTCAGGTTCTTTTCCATCGGAAGGTCTGAGCATGTGTGAGTCTGTTGGTCCTGTTGGGTGAGACTGCCTGTCGTATTCCATAGTGGTGACAACATTGGGGAAAACACCGTAGCCATATTCACTGTAGTCTAGCGGTTTGTATTCTTCAAAACCAGTAGCCATGATAATTGAACCCACGTTGAGCTCGTGCACTTTGTCCTCATCATCGTACATGATGCAATCCTGGGGACAAATCGATTCACAGGTTCCACAACCAATACAGGAGTCTCTATCAATTGTAGCTATCAGTGGTATCTGTTGTGGAAAGTTCATGTAGATAGCTTTTCGAAGAGAGAGGCCATGGTCATACTCATTTTGAACCTCCACAGGACATGATCGAATACAAAGCTGACATCCAGTGCATTTCTCTTCATTTACATAGCGAGCCTTCTTACGAATTGTGACAGTGAAGTCGCCCTCTTTTCCTGTCACCTTCTCAACTGTTGATAGTGGATGGATAGTGATGTTGGGATGTTTTCCTACAAAGGAAGTGAGAGGAGTCATAACACAGGCTGAGCATTCCAAGGCAGGGAATATCTTATAGATGGCTACATAGTTTCCACCTATATTCACGGTCTTCTCAATCATGTGGGCATGATGACCACCGTTAGCAAGACCCAGAGATGCATTAATTCCTGCCATTCCTCCACCGATGACTAGAACATCTGTTGGTTTGACTTTCTGTTCTGACTTCTTGGCTGACTCGCTGACCATGGGAACATTCTCCAAGGTGCTATTGCTACAACAGCTCGAGCGGAGCAGGAGATATAATCTTTCTGTCCCGACCTTAACCGTGTTAAGATTAATGTTGATTCAGACGTGTCCCCATCTTCACTCCTACACTCGTGGTCTGGAAAGATATATCTCGGTCAATGTGAACCATAGTTTAGTGACATTATGACAAAGGATAGAATTATGGTTCATCTGCAATCTCTCTCATCTAGATTTGATGATCCAAAAATCCAGCGCAGGTTCAAAGAATACAACAAGACGCTTCAGTTCATCTTTCCTGATATTGATTTGAAAATGTTTATGCATATTGGAAATGCCGAGATACTTGAAGTCGGAGAGGGAGAAGTTGAAGCAGAGCTTCAAGTCATAATGGACTCAGCTGTGTTCTTTGGTATTATTGAGAAAACTGAGAGTCCAATGGCAGCATATTCTGCTGGTAAGCTCAAGACAAAGGGTGAGGTTCCAGACCTTCTCAAGCTGCAGAAGTTACTCCTCTGAACTCGGTACTTTGTCAACCACCTTTGATACCACTTCACGCATCCGAATCATCTGATTCCTTACCCGTTCGGCTCCTTCTTTTGTCAAGACGGCAAAGGTTGTTGGTCTGAGATCGACAAACCTTTTCGAGATTCGTATCAGACCAAGCTCTTCCAATTTCCTTAGATGACTTGATAGATTGCCAGACGTCAGACCCAGTTTCTTCTGAAGCACTGGAAAGGTTGCATGCTGAGTGAAATAGAGATATACCAGAACAGAGAGTCTTGTGGGAACCATGGTCTCACGGTCTTCTTCCATGAGTCCTACCAATGCTGATAGGAGATCCCCGTCGAGACTCAAATCTATCCCTGTCCTTTGCTTGCCAGAAGAAGTCGTTCAGCAGTAATGAGCATATAGATTCCAACCACGAAGATTCCACCGACGCAAGAAATAATTATGATCACATACGCCATGGCGGGAAACAGCAACATGGGGATTATGCTAAGAAGAACAGTTATTGCAAAGTACAGATGTTCGTGAGTATAGAACTCCACGCTAGTGTTTCTCCTTCCCAATATGTAGTTGGACAGGAAACCAATCCCCATAATGAACTCCAAAACTGGCGGGAACAGATTGTCCATTCCTGCTGAAAGTGTAAGCAATGACACGATGACTATTGCCGCTACAAGAATTCCCCAAATTACTAATGTTGCTCTTCCTCCTTCATCCAATGTGGGTTCCTTAGGATATGAACGCGTAAGTGGAATTACCAGTCTAAAGGCAACTATCCATGAAAAGACTAGACTAAATATGACGAATCCCAGATTAATCAAGAAATCTCCAGGTCCTAAGATGTCTTGCAGCGACATGAAAATCAATGTAACAAATGAAATACCCCCTGCCATTATGATGTATACTAGACCTGCAACTCTACGCGCGACAACTAGTGGATACTTGTCAACTATGTCTGTTAGTAGAAGTAGCTGTCTTGCTTTCTCGATCATATCATCTTCTGTTTCAACACCTTCTGGATTCATACGTTCACCTCAGTATTAAACAACAAATTCACTATAGAATTCCTCCATAATAACTATACTAGAATAAAAGGGGAGTCCCAAAAGGGACTCCTATCTATATCCGTACCTCTCGAAGAGATAGATTCCCAATGCAACGAGCAGAATCCCAACAACTGATACAATTGCGAGATTATACCAGATTACCGGTGTGGTAATTGGTGCTCCTCTAAGGTACAGTGTTGTCAATGCATCAGTGATGTACTTACTAGGCATAAACCTAGCAATGGTCGAGGAAGGTCCTCCCAAAGGCATGAATGTTCCAAAGAACATCTGTGGCATGATGAACATGAAACTCACACCTGTCGAAACTTCTGCAGACTTGGAGATAGCCGCTGCGATCAGACCGAAACCGACTGCGACCAATGAGAATGCTACAGCGATGACAAAGGTGAACGCAATTCCCGCCGGTCCAACTGCAGGTCTATATCCTATCGCGAACGATGATGCTAGAACAAGTGCCACTTGAATAACTGCAATTATCATATAGGTTAGAGTTTGACTGATCATGTAGTCTGCTGAAGAAACTGGAGTCGTTCTCAGTCTCTTCAAGAGTCCTTCATCTCGCTCATAAGTCATTGATTGTGCTACTATCATAGTCAGGAAGATTGCTGCAAATGCAAAGATTCCAGGAGCCATGAAGTCCCATTGAGTAAAAGTGCTCGATGCAACTAACGCAGGACTTCCAATTTCAATTGGTAGACCTATACTCATTGCCTCGCTCCCAAATATGGTCTTCATCAGAACCTGTTGTACAAGAGGAGGAACAGCTGATACCGCCATCAGAGATCCGCTATCAACGTAGAGGCCCATGGTTGTGTTTGTCCAAGCACTAGAATTGAATGGAGCGCCATAGTAAGACACGACACTATCACCAAATCCTTCAGGAATGACTATGAATGCGTCAAGGTTACCTTGGAGAAGTGCTTCTTGTCCAGTGACATTGTCATCAAAATCCTGAACAACAAAGACCCCCGAACTTGTCAGATTGTCAGTAAATGCATCACTCCAATCTGCCTGTGGGCTTGTAGCATCAAGATTCAGAAGACCTACATCAAAACTTGTAGTGCCTCCTCCTCCAATTCCACCAAACGCAAGACCAAACACGAAGGTCAACACGACGGGGAATACTAGCAGAAGAAAAAGGACAGCTGGCTCCCTATGTGTCTTCTTCAAGTCCTTCTTCACTAAAGCGAGTATTCTTCGTAGATTCATTTCTAGAACTCCTCCCTGAGTTTCTTGCCTGTTAATTTCAGAAAGACTTCTTCCAAGTTCTTCGCTTGATGTTTCTCCATCAACTCAGTTGGAGAACCCAATTCGATAAGCCGACCTTCGTCAATGATCGCAACTCTGTCACAGAGTTCCTGTGCTTCTTCCATATAGTGAGTTGTAAGGATGATAGCTTTACCTTGGGTCTTTAACTCTCGAATGAAATCCCAGACCGCATGGCGGGATTTTGGATCCATAGCAACCGTAGGCTCATCAAGGAGTGCTATCTTTGGGTCACTGATCAATGCCATAAGCATACTGACCTTTCGAATCATTCCCCCACTGTAGTCCTTTGCACGCCTCTTGATATGGTCCTCCATACCAATCTTCTCAACCATAGTCTTGACACGTTCTCTAAGAACATCTTTTGGTACAAGATGCATCTCTCCCATGAGAGTGATGTTCTCTTCTCCGGTAAGATGAGGATAGAATGCTGGTTTTTGAGGACAGACACCAATTACCTTTCGAACATTATCTGGATCAAATACCACATCATGTCCATCAACTGTTGCCGAACCATCTGTTGGTTCTAATAGTGTGTTGAGAACATTGATGGCTGTACTCTTTCCAGCGCCATTAGGTCCGAGAATCCCAAACAGCTCACCCCAACCAATTTCTAAGCTGAGGTTATCTAATGCAGTGATATCGTCGAACCGTTTTGTTAGATTAATTATCTCAATTGCTGATTCAGACATTGTAATTCACAACTATTCACAGGAATAGAATGAATATAAGACATGGACAATCTTTGAATTGCATCGTAGTTTGTACCGCAAACTAGCCTCGATGAATGTTTAAGGCAGGAAACTATACAGAACCAATCTAGAATGGAGGTTCTACCGATTGCGTGTTCTCATCACTGCACCAATTACCGAGTCAGGTCTTAATGAGCTGAAAGATGCAGGACTAGAGGTCGATTATCGTAGTTGGTTAGAAACTGGGAATCTGCATCTTGGAGAATCTCTTCTGCAAACAATCAAGTCTCGTAACTATGAGATAATAATAGTTGAAGGTGATGAAATCAAGGAGGAAATAATCGAACAGACTGAGTTGAAACTGATAGGTTCTGTTCGAGGGTCTCCCAATAACATCTCTCTACAAGCTGCAACTGTTAAGAAAATACCAGTTATTGCTGCACCAGGGAGAAACACCATTGCTGTTGCTGAACTCACGATAGCACTAATGCTTGCTCAAGCTAGGAATATAATTGCTGCAGAACGTTTGCTCAAGAGTGAGTTCTTTATTGATGACTTCAAGGATTTTGGAAACATGTACAAGAACCTCATGGGGTTCGAGCTTTCTGGTCGAACTGTTGGTCTCATTGGACTTGGGCAAATTGGCTATGAGGTTGCCAAACGTCTGCACTCATTCAGTGTTGAGATTCTAGTATTCGATCCATATGTTGACTCCAACAAGATTGAGAAAGTTGATGGGAGAAGTGTTGAACTCGATGAGCTCCTGAGAACTTCTGATATCATCTCAATACACTGTCCTTCTACTGATGAAACTAAAGGAATGCTAGGAGCAAAAGAGTTTGAAAAAATGAAGAAGACTGCGATTCTAATCAACACTGCTCGCGCATCGGTACTAAATGAATACGCACTTCGTGAAGCTCTGAAGAATGGAACCATTGCAGGTGCTGGTCTGGATGTCTTCTTTATGGAACCTGTAGACAGTGATAATGAATTTCTCGAGTTAGATAATGTCACAGTCATGCCTCACATGGGCGGAAATACAATTGAAACACTAGAACGACAAACTCGAATTATCGTTGACAACGTTCTCGCATTTGTAAAGGGAGAACAACCAAAAAATATTCTGAACCCGGAGGTGTATGAATAATTGGTTCTAGTAGCAATTGATGCAGGCACGACTGGAGTTCGATGCATGCTGGTGAAACCCGATGGTGTTCCTATCAGCATCAGTCGAAGAAATTGGGATTATATCACACCTCCTGAACTTGAGATTGCAAAAGAGTTCAACCCTGATCACTTCTGGCACTTGGTCTGTACAGTTGTAAAGGAAGCAATCAAGTCCTCCAAGGTTAATCTTGGAGAGTTAGAAGCTGTTGCTACCACAAGTCAGAGGCATGGATCTGTTTTCCTTGACAATGAAGGTAAGGAAGTCTATGCTGGACCAAATATGGATGCACGAGGTGCAATGACCCAGTATATCATAGAAGAATCACTGGGAGAGAGTTATCATGAAATTACTGGCTGTTGGCCGCCTCTGATGTTTTCACCATCTCGGTTATCATGGTTTGAAGAAGAAGAACCTGAAATCTTCGAGTCAATTGCGCATCTTCTTCCAATCAATGACTGGATTACGTATAGATTAGGGAATGTATTTGTCACAGATCCTGCATCAGGAAGCGCAACAGGGTTTATGGACATTCGAAAATGTGAGTGGAGCGAAGAGGTCATAGAAGCAGTCGGAGTAACTAGTGATATCCTTCCTGACATACGTGAACCTGGTTCAATAATTGGAGAAGTAACTCCAGACGCCGAGAAAGCGTGCGGACTACCCAAAAGCCTACCCATAGTGCAAGGTAGTGCTGATACTCATTGCGCTTTGCTTGCAAGTGATGCGCAGCCAAATGAAGTCGTTATCATTGCTGGAAGTACTACACCTGTGATGATGATCTTGGATAATCTACATTGTGACCCTGAACAGAAAATCTGGACTGGCTGTCATGTTGAGAAGGATAAATGGGTACTAGAGAGCAATGCAACTCTTACAGGTGCTAACCTTGACTGGGCTGTTCGATTGTTATGCGAACGTGCAAAGGATACTGATGATTGTATCAAGAACACATTGAACTCTTTGGATGAATTATTAGTCGATATTCCACCGGGAAGTAACGAAACCCTCATTGGATTGGGACCAAGTATCATGGACTGTCAACAAATCACGAATGTAAAACAGGCTAGGATGATATTTCCCCAACCTGCGTTACCCTCAGTTGTACCATTAAACTCTGCTACTATGATTCATGCAGTCCTTGAGAATATTGCATACGCAGCACGTGGGAATGTTGAACAACTAGAAGCACATCAAGAATTCAGCAGTATCAAAACAATTGGTGGAATGACACAGTCGAAAATGTGGCCAACTCTACTAGCTAATGTCATTGGAAAGCCAGTTCATACCCCAATGCAACCTGAGGGTAGTCTCCTTGGAGCGGCAATCTGTGCTGCTAAGGGTGTAGGTCATTATCCTACACTGATGGATTCCGCAAAGAATATGGTAAAATGGAAACCAGTTTCTGAACCAGATGATAGAACCAATCTCTACAAATCCTACTACTCTAAGTGGAAGAGTATGTGGTGTGAAGGTGAATAAGGTGTACGAAGATACAAAGAAAGAACTACTAGACATCTGTCTAAGGATGGTTGAGAACGACCTAGTGATAGGATCTTCGGGAAATGCGAGTATTAGAGTAGGTGACCACGTAGTTATTACTGCAAGTTCTATACACTACACCGAGATGAAAGCTGAAGATATGGTTGTAATTGATTTGGATGGTGAAGTCATTGAGGGATCAAAGAATCCTAGTGTAGAATGGCAGATGCATCTTGAATTGTACAACACTTACACCATTGCAGGTGCAGTTATTCATACTCATAGTATCTATGCTTCAGCTATGGCTGTTCTCAATGAATCACTTCCACCAATAATTGACGAAACTGTACCAAAATTAGGCTCCCATATTAGAGTCAGTGAGTATGCAATGCCTGGTACGAAACAGCTTGGAACCAACGTTGGAAAAGCAATTGAGGACCGGAGTGCCGCTCTGATTGCTAACCATGGTGCTGTTTGTATAGCAAAAACTCTAGAGAAAGCGTTTCATTTAGCAATTGTTCTTGAAAGAACCTGTAAGATATACATGATATCCAAACAGGTTGGAACTCCCAAACGACTTCCTGATGAAGTAGTAGAAGATGAACAAGACCTCTGGGAAATGATGAGTGGATACTGAATGCTTGGATATTCTGGTAAGATCTTAGTTGCTGACCTCTCCAAGAGAGAAACAAGTATACTCCCTATTGATGAAGGAATATCTTTCAAATTCCTTGGAGGTAGCGGCTATGCTAGTCGATTACTCTATGAAATTCTCGACCCGAATGCAGACCCACTTGGTGCTGACAATATGCTATTGTTCATGACAGGTCCTTTGACAGGAACGCTTGCGCCAAGCACAGGTCGTCATGTTGTCTGTGGAAAATCTCCAATCACAGGACTGTGGGGTGAATCTCATTCAGGCGGTCATTTCGGTGAAAGAATTCGAGCATCAGGATTTGATGGCATCTTGATCAAGGGCGCAGCAGACTCTCCTGTGGTTCTCCAAATCAATGATGGAAACGTAGAGATTCTACCTGCAGATGACCTGTGGGGAATGTCAACATCAGAAACCCAATCAAACCTGAAGAAGAACAATCGAAGAATGCAGGTATCCTGTATAGGTCCTGCAGGAGAGAATCTAGTCAAATTCGCTAGTATTGTAAATGATGAACGAGTTGCTGCTAGATGCGGTTTAGGAGCAGTCATGGGTTCAAAGAAACTGAAGGCATTAACAGTTAACGGTTCCAGTGATATTTCTTTAGCATCACCTGATGAATTCAAAGAACTTGCACTTTCATCCTCAAAGATTCTTGGTGAAGCTATGTCCATGTTGACTGATCAAGGAACCAATATGTACGTAGACATAGGAATGATGTTCAATGATATTCCAATCAAGTATTTCCAAGACATCGAATTTGATGATGCTGATCTCATCAATGGTAAGGCTCTTACCGAGATTTTAACAGGTCGTTCAGCATGCTACTCATGCCCTATTGCATGTGGTCGAAAAGTATCGGTAGCCGAGTATGATTTGGAAAATATAGCTGGACCTGAGTTTCAAACAATCGCATCCTTTGGCTCTAACATGCTAATCTCTGATTTGAACAAGATAGTTGTCATGAATCGACTCTGTAACCAATATGGTATGGATACAATCAGTTGTGGAAGTACTATTGCATTTGCTACCTACCTCTGTGATAATGGCAAGGCCGATTATGGATTCAAATGGAATGATCCTGACGCTGTAATTGATACAATCCACAAAATTGCAAAACGAGAAGGGATTGGTGACATTCTTGCTGAAGGGTCTCTTGCACTAGGTAGGAAGCACAATACAGAGGAATCGGTCATACATGTGAGAGGGCTTGAGATTCCAAATCATGACCCTCGCGCTTTCTCTGGTATGACGACCGTCTACACTACAGCTTCACGAGGCGCGACACATCTCGAGGGCGACATGTACTCCGTTGATATGGGAGCTGATGTTAGAGAACTCGGGATAGTTGGCGGCGACCGTTTAGAAAATGAAGGAAAGGGAATTACTTCTGCAAAAGCACAGGATTTCAGAGCATTCTTTGATTCTGTCATCATGTGTCATTTTGCGATTGTTCCACCAAAAACAATCATTTCTCTTCTGAATCTAGCTACAGGAGGGTCTCTCAGCGTAGATGATATCCTCACCATTGGAGCTCGTGCTGTAACCATGAAACGTTTGTTCAACTTGAGATGTGGACTACGGACGCAAGATGAAAAACTCCCACCCGCTTTATTGAAACCCCATCCTGAAAGTGTAACTGATGATTTTGTGCCTGATGTTGAAATGCAACTACAGGAATACTACGAATATCGGAAATGGGATAGAAAAACAGGCAAACCATCTGAAGAATCAATTCGGTCATTAGATATTGAAGTCTAAAGGAAATCAAGATTTCAATAGATGCTGCAATTTCATCAGGTCTCTTGCAGGGCCATTTGCTTTGATTTTTCCACTCATGAAGGCTCGCATCGCAGAAAGATTGCCACTCAGTATGTCCAGAATTGTACTGCTATCTGTCTTGATAGTCATATTTGGTTCTGGTATTCCTCCTTTCTCAACAGTTCCCTTCCCATCAACAAATGAGACAGTAAGATCAATGTCAAGGTCCTCAAATGACATGAGTAGCGTCTTGTTATAGTTTGAGAAGCGTTTCTGCATCTTTGGTTCTTCTGCTTTTTTCACCATATTCTGAATGGCTTCTAGAATCTCATCCTCTGATGTCAATTGCATAACCTCCAATAGACCAATTCTAATAGAGTGAAGATTCCTAGAAAAGTTTGTTCCTCTTCCGTTACCTTATTTCGTAAGTTATTTCGGAAATGAGATGGGTGTTAACCACGCAAGCGATTGTAGACACAGCTATCCAGTTTGGTCTGTTTTACGGATTCATTCTGATTGGTTATCTTCTGGCCAGATTATCAGGAAAAGGAAAAGAATCTAATCACTATCTCAATTTAGTTTTGGTCAACATTCTCATACCTATTCTCTTCATCTACACCCTTCTGACTGCTTCCCCTGAAGCGATTACTGATGTCCCGTTAATTATTGGTTTCTCTATTCTGATTCATTTGTTAGGTCCAATATTGATGTACCTTCATCTCAAAAGACGAGATTATGACAATTCAACCAAGGGTGTGTTTTACATCTGTGTCACATTCAACAATGCACTGTTTATTCCATTGCCTCTAGTGTTGATGTTTGTTGGATCGGTTGGATTACCAATCGTCATCATGTTCTCACTTACACAGATGACTCTTCTCGCTACTCTTGGATCATTCATGGGTGCTGCATTTGGTGGTGATAATGGAGGTTATAGCAAAATCACAAAAGATGCTCTAACATTTCCACCATTCATCGCTGCTATAATCGCTGTATTCCTATTCTTGGTGAATTTTCAGATACCTGGAGATATTGCCTATGTTCTTTCATTCTCCGGTCCAATTACAACATATCTTGCTTTGATTGCTGTTGGACTTGGTATTGGAGTACGATTTTCATTGGTTGAGATTCGTGCAGCATTGGAAGTTGTTGGTATTCGACAAATCCTGATACCAATTCTTGTGATTCCCATAATCATATTCTCTGGACTCGCTCAGCTGCCAGCTTCTATCCTTATTCTGGAGTCATTAATGCCTCCTGCAGTTCTAACAGTGGTCTATGCTAAAAGCTTCAATCTTGATTCTGAAAAAGCAGCTACCATTGTTACAGTAGGCACACTGCTACTACTCCCGATTATCTTCTTCATTCCGTTTCTATTTAGTTAAAATCGCCCTCAATCTGAAGGCATATATCGGCTCCGAGAAGAAAGCATGTTGAGTTGTGCCTAATTTGAGCGAACGCGAATCAACAGGTGACCCCACAGAGATTAAAGAATCACTCGATGATTTAGTACAAAAGTTGGATCCAGGAAAGACATCAAGCTCAAGTTGGAGCGAATCAATGGATGCTAACGAACAGGAATGGGAGCAACTCAAGAGGAAGATTCGGGAACGTCAGAGGGCACTAAAAGAGCTTGTGAACGCTGTGAAAGCTGGTCTAATAGGTCGCGATGAATTTCAAGAACGATATCCGAAATTGCAGGATGAACTTACTGAACTAGAAACAAGAGTCTACAACATCCGACTTGGGACTGACGTTAAGTAGAACTAGTCTATTCTGCTCTTGCCCTTTGGATTAGAAGGACTGCTTCAAGTAATGCAATGAATCCTAGAACTACTGTCAGGGCCAACAAACCGATGTTCACTGTTTGGTCTATTATTCCTCCAGATCTACCTTCTATACCAGAAACTAGAGCACCAAGATTGAACGTCATCATAGAGAAGTAGTCTGCTTCAGTATAAAACACCGTCTTCCACCAAATGAGCGTTCCTCCGTAATCGGATTGGATTTGATAGGCAAATTCTCCACCTGTCTGAAATTGAGCGACGTCCGAACCAATAATCAACTGAACTGATCCATTTCGTATTGCAGTTTGTACTTCAAGCAGTTTTGCTGCCGATATTGTGATATCTTCAATTTGGAGAACTGCATCACACTGAATTCCAAAGGCTTCTGCAACGTACGCTTCAGCAGGAGTCACAACAACTGCATGCATCTGTGAGAATTCGTGTATTGCATCCAGTTCTGTGATAAGGAGTTGGAGATCATCCATCTTTTGTACAAAGGTTGCAAAATTTGCATTCCAGGTGTCTGCTAGAGTTGCATTCAACGTTGACAATGCAACACGAGTTACGTTTGCTATAGCCATTGCATTCTTGGGTAATAGCCAAAATGCATGTGGATTCCCATCGTGATCATGTTCACTATTTTCTACCTCTACAGTTCCGGGCATTGGTGAGAACGCGGCTCCGTAATCTTCGTAATTCTCCCAGGAATCCTCACTGTGAAACGTGACAAAGGGTGTGGAGGTTAAATTGGCCAGCTCTTCCTCCCAATGAAAATGACCTGTGAATACCAGTAGGTCTGCGGCATCTGCTATGGCAATTATCTGTGGAGTTATCGAAAATGCGTGAGGTTCTGTTTCTTGTTCCAATAGGATTGAGGTGTTAATCAATGGACCTCCAATTTCTTCAACTATACCTGCTAACGAAGCAACAGATACTGCTACATTGTGAACTGGTTGAACCTGTGCGTTAACTTCCACTGTCATACCGCTCATGATGAGTGGTAGTACCAGTAATGCAATTGGAATCAGAACAGCTCTCTTCCTATTCACGTATTTTCACCAAAACCTCGAACGGTCGAATCACTCAACCAAGTAAACTCCTGTAAAAATAAATTATTAAGGATTGTGAAATAGTTACTAACTTAGAAATACTTGAGGTTCTATTAATGCCAATTGTTGCTGTATCAATGACCGATGAAGATCTTGAAGAGTTAGAATATCTTCAGACTGAAGGGAAGTTTTCAAACAGGTCTGAGGTTGTCAGACACGCAGTACAATCTTTGATGGCTGAACATCGAAATGTTGAGCGTGCTCAGGGACAAGTTACTGCTATTGTCACTGCTGTTTACTACAAGAAAGGTCAAGGTCACAACATAAGCTCAGTTCAGCATGAATTCAAGAAATTCATTACAGCAACAATTCACGCTCATACTAGCGATGGTTATTGTACCGAAATCATGATTCTAACTGCTGATGCTGAAAAGGTCCGAGAATTTCTCAAAAAGTTACGGTCTCAAAAGAAAGTAATGAAGGTAGACATCAGTCTCGTTGGCGGTGGGAAATGATGTCTACAACACCCTTACTTCAAGTACACGATTTAGCGGTACGGTATCCAAATGGTGAACTAGCACTACATCATGTGTCCTTTGAGATTAAATCGCCCAGTTTCATGGCTATTATCGGTCCCAATGGATCTGGAAAATCCACTCTCATTAAGACCTCCCTTGGGCTCATTAAACCATCACGAGGGACCATCAAGGTGATGGGCTACGATTCACAGAAGAACTCTGGGAAGATTAGAAAATTGGTACGATATGTTCCACAACGAGATCGTATCGACCTTGCAGTTCCAATGAAAGTCAAGGATATTGTCCTGATGGGACGACTGCTAAAGAAACTCCCACCAAGATTTGCTACTTCTAAAGACAAAGCAGCGGCAAAGTATGCATTACAGCAAGTGAATATGGAAGAGCTATGGGAACGTCCATTTCCTGAACTCTCTGGAGGTCAAAGACAGAGAGTCCTAGTTGCCAGAGCTCTAGCAAGTGAAGGGTCAATTCTTGTTTTAGATGAACCTCTAGCAGGAACTGATGTTGAGAGCCAGAATCTCATTGTAAATGCGTTAGGCAGGTATCACAAAGAGAATGATGTGAGTATAATCATGGTGACCCATGATTTGAATCCAATTCATACTCTTGTTAAAGATGTGTTACTCCTGAAGAACACAGTAATTGGTCTTGGAGAACCTTGTAGTATAATGGACCCTGAGTTGATCAAGAAGGTGTATGGACCATCTGCAAGAATTGTGGAACACTCAAGACATCGATATTACATGACACATGATTCAGGAATTGATCGCCATGATTGATATCATCCAGATAATCATTGAGAGTCCATTTCTTCAAAGAGCAATACTTGCAGCTGTTTTGATAGCTATTATTGCAGCTGCTAGTGGAACTTTCTTAGTATTCAGAGGTCTCTCATTCATGGCTTCTGGTGTTGCGCATGCAGCTCTTGGTGGTACTGCATTAGGAATCTTTCTACAAGACTCTGGCCTAGTTCCATGGTTTGACCCGATTCTGGGTGCACTCCTATTTAGTGTGCTAGTTGCTGCATTCACTGGGTATGCAGGTGAATCAGGGATTACGCAAAAAATGGAGGTGGCCGTAGGAGTGTCTTTTGCTCTATCAATGAGCTTCGCGGTCTTCCTGATGTACTATATCCCACCATACAGAATACCCCAGATATGGGGATATTTGATTGGAGATATCCTTCTCCTCAATGATCTGGATATCATCATGCTAGGGAGTACAACATTGTTGCTAGCAGTTGTCACATTGATGTTTAACAAAGAGTTCGTCTATGTCAGTGTTGATATGGAAGGCTCAACTGCGCATGGAATGAACGCGCGAGGGTATCATTATCTAATGCTCATTGTTTCTGCACTAGCTATTGCACTAGCAACGAAAGCTGTTGGGGCGATACTTGTCTATGCAATCATGGTAGCACCTGCAGCTGCATCAAATGAATTAGTAAAATCTGTACGTGGTGTGATTTTCTCTGTATTCTTTATCGCCCTAATTGCTGAACTAGTTGGGATTGCTACATCTTTTGTTGTATCTGTATCTCCAAGTGCAATTGCAGGCATTCTTGCAGCTCTATCATACATACTTGCACTTCAGATTAAACGAGTGAAAGAGAGAGTTGATGTAGATATTGATGATCCAGAGTTACATCCAAATGACTTGAAAGGGACTTGGACTCAATCAGTTTCTCATGAGCACGAAGATGGACATGAACATTGATGCATGTCAACATTGTCGGACAACATGGATTCCGTCGGTATGTTTAAGAGTGAAACGTAAATTCTCGATTTCCAAGGTCGGTGTGAACAACAGTGAGCGATGATACCCCAGATAGAAGCGAAATGATACGATCTGCTGTGATTACAATCACATTTTCAGCGATTTTTCTAATCGTTGGACTTGTACTTTGGGTATGGTCTGCCGAAGATATCATCGACACAAGTCCTGTTGGTGCACTCAATGATATCAACTCCTACTTGACAGTCCTTATTGAAGCACTTACAATGTTGGGCATGTTCATTTTCCTGTCCGTTACTGTGATTAACTTGAAACTGTTTCTCTCAGGGATTCGAGCTGGGTGGATGGAAGTCATATCCATTTTCATTATTGTTGTTGCTATGGCTTGGTTCATGTTTGGAGCAGCAGTTGGAGGAGTTACCGCAATACTCTCTCTAGGTTTTGTGGTGTATCTCTATTTACTACAAGAATAATCAATCTACATCTACACCAAAACAGTAGCAATTTCAGGAATGTACCAGAAGCTTTATGTGGCTAGTTTCGAGATTTCGATTAAGCCTAGAGGCAGTTGTGTCTATGGCTGCAATTTAGGAGTCTTCACAACTCCTTGGAACTGTCAGGAGATATCTAATACCCACATTGTGCGGTTCTGACTTCCAAAGAGTTCTGCAGGTTTCCTGGAGGAATACATTATGTTTGGGATCTCTGGACAGGGCTATGATATGAGTACAAGTATCTTTAGTCCTGATGGAAGAATATTCGCTGCAGAATACGCAAAGAAAGCAGTTGAGCTTGGTGAAACATCGATTGGAGTTCTTGTTGATGAAGGTGTTGTCCTTCTAACAGAAAAGAGAGTACAACCATTACAAGAACCTGACAGTGTTGAAAAGATTTCCAAAGTAGATGAACATGTTGGAGTTGCTACTGCAGGGCTTATGGCGGATGCTAGAAAACTCATCTATGAGGCTCGCATTAAAGCACAATCTTACTGGTTGACCTATGAGGAACCAGTGCCAGCAGAGGCTGTTGCCGAACATATTTGTAACAAGAAAGCCGAGTTTACACAAGGTGGAGGTGCGCGACCCTACGGAGTTGCGATGATTATCGGATCTGTTGATCATGATAACACACCTCGACTCTTTGTTACTGATCCCGTTGGAACATACTGGGGATTCCTTGCTGCAGTAATAGGTAAAGGCACAACAAGGGCTGGAGAATATCTTGAGAAGCATTATGCTAGAAACAAGTCACTCTCTGACGCCATTAAAATTGCCCTAGGAGCTCTTCGTGAAACTAGCGAAAAGGAACTTACTTCTGACAATGTTGAAATCGCGAAAATTCCTGTAAAAACAAGGAAATTTCAGAAACTAACAAGTAAAGAGATTGAGGGATTTCTTAATCCCCCAAAATCCAGTAAGAAGGAGTAGGAGCTGACATCATATGAGTGGCGGTGGAGGTTCAGGAAAGAAATCCGGTGAGAAGTGGGTTGAACTAGACGCAGTTGTTATCGGTATAAAGAAAGGACATCTTCGATTCGAGATCTTTGTCGATCCAGACTTGGCATTCGATTATAGACGTGGTGAAGATATTCCAATTCAAGAAATTCTCAAATCATTCGAGGTCTATGAAGATGCGAAGAGAGGAGAGAAAGCTACAGATAGTTTGGTCAAGGATGCTTTCGGATCTGATGAGATATTTGACATTGCTTCGGAAATAATCAAACAAGGCGAGTTTCGTTTAACACATGAGCAGCGAGTACAGCTTGTAGAGGAAAAGACCGAAACAATCATTCAACACATTGCAAAGCGTGCAATGAACCCACAAACAGGTCATCCTCACCCACCAGACCGCATTCGGCAAGCAATGGAAGAAGCTAAGGTGCGTGTTGATCCGTTCATCAGCGTAGATGAACAAATTCCAATAGTTGTAAAATCTCTCAGAGTCATCATTCCAATTTCCTTTGAGAGTGTAAAGCTCCAGATAACAATCCCAGCTACCTATGCAGGGAAAGGATACAACATGGTTTCTAACGCTGGAGTCATCAAATCAGAATCTTGGAATTTGGATGGGTCATGGAGCGGTTTACTCGAGCTGCCTGCACAGAAAAGACAGGAGCTCTATGATGAGCTAAACAAACTCACGAAAGGGCAGATCAGAATAGAGGTCGTAAGGTAATTGAAACCCTATTCAAAATGAATTAAGATTGATAATATATCATAGAAGGGAACAATAATTGGCAGTATACTTTCAAAAACGTGAGGTCGTAGTCCCAGGACAATTGCTTGCAGAAGGCAGGTATCGTCCATCTTTTGGAACCTACGATGAGGGCGGAAAAATATATTCCTCACTTATGGGACTAGCCGAGCTCAGGGGTAACACAGTAAAAGTTGTTGCACTTGACGGCGCTTACATCCCAAAGGAAGGGGACCTAGTCATTGGTGTTATTACAATAGTGGCTGGGAATAATTGGAAAATTAACATCGGAGGTCCGTATCTTGCTTCATTGCATGCAAATAATGCACTGAGAAGACCTTACTCCGATGACATTTCGGAATACATGGATATGGGTGATGTTGTATCAGCAGAGGTTTCTGCTTTCGATAGACAGAGTGGTCCTTTCCTTTCAATGAAAGAAAGAGGTCTAGAAGTCTTAGAAGGTGGAATGATTCTCGAGGTAAGTCCAGCAAAGATACCCCGTATCATTGGTAGAAGAGGCTCAATGATCAACATGATTAATGATCACTTGAGAATTGATACAGTCGTAGGTCAAAATGGTAGAATTTGGATAAAATCTCCAGATGTTGAGAGAACTCGGTTAGCAATCAAAGCTTTCAGAATGATTGAAGATCAAGCACATACATCCAATCTAACTGATAGGATTAGCAAGATGCTTGCTGAAGAGGTTGCAAAACTAAGTGATTCTGAACCTACTGAAGAACCTAGTGCAGAAGTAGAAACTGCAGACGAAAAAGAATCTACTGAAGAAGAACCGGTTTCTGAGCCTGAAATTGTTAAGGCTCCCGAACCCGAATCAGAACCAGTAGCCGAACCAGAAGCTGAAGCAGAGCCTGAAGCTGAAGTAGTAGAAGAACCAGTTGAAGAAGTATCTGAACCTGAGGCTTCAACTGATGAAGATGATAAACCAGAAACAGAGGAAGTGAAAGATTAATGAGTCCAGAAGTAAAGCCCGATTTTCTAATTAGTCCAGAGGGCTTGAGGATCGACGGTCGAAGACCAGATGAACTACGACCAATTGAGCTAAAAGTTGGTGTGTTGAAACAGGCAAATGGTTCAGCATCAATCCGACAAGGAAAAACATACATCATTGCAGGAGTCTACGGACCAAGAGAGTTACATCCAAGGCACTTGACACTCAATGATAGAGCATATCTCAGAGTAGTCTACAGAATGGCAACATTTTCAGTACCTGATAGAAAGAGACCTGCTCCTTCAAGGAGGAAAAGGAAATCTCAATGGTAATTGCTAATGCGCTAAAACCTGCGTTGTTCCTAGAAGAATATCCAAAATCTGTAGTTGACGTTCACATTATAGTCGTTCAGGCTGATGGTGGAACACGTTGTGCAGCAATCAACGCAGCATCACTAGCTTTGGCAGACGCTGGTATTCCAATGAGGAGCCTGGTGCCTGCAGTAGCTGTTGGTAAGGCTGATGGTAAGTTGCTTGTAGACCTTGGTGATGAAGAAGACAAATACGGTGAGGGTGATGTCCCAATGGCAATCATGCCACAGACAGGTGAAATCACACTACTTCAGCAAGATGGTTTCTTCTCAAGAGAGGAACTTGTCGAAGCAATGCAGATGGGGATCAATTCCTGTCACTATCTACATGAACTTCAGAAAGATGCACTAAAACGTGTGTACGTCCGGAATCCTGAAGATGGTGATGACACCTTTGACGATGATCTTGAAGCAGATCTCGGAGAAGCCGCAATAATGGAGGATGAATAAAATGGGTGACTATACTTCAAAAACAATCGGTCGCATTGACCGTGAGTTTATCAGGGATCTCATCAGTAAGGGTGAGAGAATTGATGGACGTGCACTCGACGAATATCGTAAGATAGAAATTGAAGCAAATGTTGTACCAGCAAAAGCAGAAGGATCTGCACTTGTTCGAATTGGAGATACAAGTGTTGTTGCAGGTGTTAAGGTCTTAGTTGGTGCACCATATCCCGATTCTCCTGACAAAGGTGTTACAATGGTCACCATAGAGATGTCTCCAATTGCTTCACCTCTATTCGAACTTGGACCTCCTAAGGAAGATGCCATTGAACTGGCTAGAATTGTTGACCGTGGTGTCCGTGAGTCAGAAACAATGGATGCAAAGGAACTCTGTATTGAAGCTGGTAAGAAAGTCTACATGGTTTTTGCAGATGTATATCCATTGGAACATGATGGTAATCTCATAGATGCATCATCAATTGCAGTGAATGCAGCACTCCTGACAGCCAAATACCCTGAGATGAAGATGGAAGATGGCGAGGCAGTTCCTACTGGCAAAATAGTGAAACTTCCAATCAAAAACATGGCAATCGAACACACAGTATCCAAGATTGGTGATAAACTAATCATTGACCCAACTCTGAGAGAGGAATTTGTTCAGGACTGCAGACTTACAATGGC
>Ga0114923_10000053_pt1 | contig 94998 bp, 100 predicted proteins | sample SumtaG_FD_89578 | JGI IMG/M metagenome (GOLD analysis project Ga0114923, IMG submission 89578) | Deep subsurface microbial communities from Indian Ocean to uncover new lineages of life (NeLLi) - Sumatra_00157 metaG | ecosystem: Environmental > Aquatic > Marine > Oceanic > Sediment | place... | reverse complement strand
GCCCTGCGCGTGTCCTACGAACTTGGCGACACTTACCCGCTGCACGCCAGCGCTACGGGCAAGGCGATTTACGCGCACCTCGAACCCAAGGAGCGCAAGCAAATCATCGAGGCCGTCGGACTCTCTGCCTTCACAGATGCCACCATCACCGATCCCGACGCGTTGGAGCAAGAGATCGACAAGATTCGCGAAAACGGCTATTCAGAATCTCATGGAGAAGCCATCGAAGGAACGCGCGGCATCGCCGTCCCCATTTTCTCGTTCTCAGGCCGTATCGTCGCTTCGATCGGCGCCGCGGTTCCCCAACACCGTGGCGAGGGCGAAGATCGATCCCTTCTGATCCATCTGTTGACCGAAGCTGCCGAACAGATCACACGGGAGTTGACCACCCAGGAAATCCGATCGACCCAAACCAAAGCGTTTCAAAGGAGCTAGTAACCATGAGTACCCAGTCCAGTCCTACGGTACCCAGCGGGGAGGCCATCACACACTCGAAAGACGGCCTCCAAATCCCCGACCATCCGATCATCCCCTTCATTCGCGGGGACGGAACCGGAGTCGATATCTCTCCGGTCATGATCAAGGTCATCGACGACGCTGTCGAGAAGACCTACAGTGGTGAGAAGAAGATCGCGTGGATGAAGATTCTTGCCGGAGACGAAGCGATCGAGGTCAATCACCCCGGCCTGTCCGAAGACAAGATTGCCGCCATTCCACCCGACGAGCGGCAGAAGCTCTATCTTCCAGAGGAAACCGTCGAGGCCGTTCGCAAGTACTTCGTCGCCATCAAGGGTCCACTGACGACACCCGTCGGCGGCGGCATTCGCAGCCTCAACGTGACCCTTCGCAAGCTGCTTGACCTCTACGCCTGCGTGCGCCCCGTCCAGCACATTGGAACCCCCGCCCCGGTTAAGCGCCCGCAGGATGTCGACGTCGTCTTCTTTCGCGAAAACACGGAGGACGTATACGCCGGCATCGAATGGAAAGCCGGCACACCGGACGCCGACAAAGTGATCGCCTGGCTGACCGACGAGATGGGTGTGGGCAACAAGATTCGCTTCCCGAAGGATTGCGGCATCGGTGTCAAGCCAATCTCCAAGGAGGGGAGCCAACGCCTCGTCCGAGCCGCCATCGACTACGCCATCGCCAACAAGCGCGATTCCGTCACGTTGGTGCACAAGGGCAACATCATGAAGTTCACCGAAGGAGCCTTCCGGGACTGGGGCTATGAAGTGGCCGCCGAGTATCCGCAGCTCATCACCGAAGATGAGGTAGTCAAGAACCATGGCAGTGTTGCCTCCGAGGACAAGATCGTCATCAAGGATCGCATCGCCGACCAGTTCTTCCAGCAAATGCTGCTGCGCCCCACTGAGTACTCCGTGGTCGCCACCATGAATCTGAACGGCGACTATGTCAGTGATGCCGCTGCCGCGCAGGTGGGCGGACTCGGCGTTGCACCGGGCGCCAACATCAACTACGACACCGGCATCGCCTTCTTTGAGGCAACCCACGGCACGGCCCCCAAGCATGCCGGACAAGACAAGGTCAACCCGGGCAGCGTCATCCTGTCAGCCGTCATGATGCTGCGATACCTCGGCTGGACCGAAGCTGCCGATCTCGTGGTCAAGGCCATCAAGGTGGCCATCGACTCCAAGCACGTGACATACGACCTCGAGCGCCAGATGGAGGGAGCCACCCTCGTCTCCTGCTCGCAGTTCGGCGAAGAGATCATCAAACGCCAGTAAGGAAGGGATTAGAAGATCATGGCACAAAAGGGTATTCGCGAATTCGACGCGAAGCGTCTCCTCGCCAAGGCTCTCAACGAAAGGGTCGAGGGAGGATTCGCGTTTGAGGACCGGCTCGTCCTCGTCACGCCGGAGATAGACATCGCCGGGCTACCGGCGCAACACCGGTGGCTGAGTGAGACGAAACTGGTGTGCAAGCCCGATCAGCTGTTCGGCAAGCGCGGGAAGAACAACCTGCTGTTCGTGAACAAGTCGTTCGACGAGGTTGCCGCGTGGATCGGCGAGCGCATGAAGGTGGAAGTCACTATCGAGGGGGCAGGCGGTCAGACCACGGGGGTGCTCACGCACTTCCTAATCGAACCGTTCGTTCCACACGAGGTAGAGTATTACCTGGCATTCACTGCCGGTCATGAGGCAGACAAGATTCACTTCTCGACCGAAGGTGGCGTGGACATCGAATCCGTGTGGGACTCCGTCGTCACCATCAAGGTGCCAGTTCTCGGCGAATTGAGCAAAGCTCAACTCGAACAGCAACTCGGAGAGTTGCCAATTCACAAGGATGAGTTCGTAGAACTCATCCGCACGCTGTATCAGATCTATGTCGACTATCACTTCACGTATCTCGAGTTCAATCCCGTCACGTTCGCCGGCGCTAAGCTCGTGCCGCTGGACTGCGTGGCCAAGCTCGATGACACCGCTGCATTCCAGTGCGCCGAGAAGTGGGGAAAGATGGAATTCCCCAAAGCGTTTGGCTCAGCTGCCACCCCGGAAGAAGCCTACATCGCGTCTTTGGACGAGAAGACGGGCGCCAGTCTCAAGCTGACGGTGCTCAATCCCAACGGCCGTGTGTGGCCGATGGTGGCCGGCGGTGGCGCCAGCGTCATCTATGCCGACACTGTAGTCGATCTCGGATACGCCGAGGAGTTGGCCTGCTACGGCGAGTACTCGGGCAACCCAACAACAGAGCTGACGAACGAGTACGCCAAGACGCTGCTCGATCTAATGACGCGCACGCCCGACCCAAAGGGACGGGAGAAGTACTTGCTCATCGGCGGAGGCATCGCCAATTTCACCGATGTGGCCAAGACGTTCACCGGCATCATCCAGGCGCTGGTAGCGTACAAAGACAAGCTGCACGAGAACAAGGTGAAGATTTACGTTCGCCGCGGAGGCCCCAACTACAAAGAGGGCCTCGAAAACATACGCCGCGCGTGCGAAGACATTGGCATTCCGGTGGAAGTCTTCGGACCGGAAACGCACATGACGCGCATCGTCTCGATGGCGCTAATGGGAGGTAACTAATGCAGAGCTACGACCTCTTCTCCCGCGACACCAAGGCCTTTATCTACGGCGCACAGACCGCCGCCGTTCAGCGCATGCTCGACTTCGACTATCTCTGTCGTAAGGATGAACCCAGCGTGGTCGCCATGATTACGCCGTCGCGTGGAGGCTTCGAGAAGTTCTTCTGGGGCACAAGCGAGATTACCATCCCCCGACTGCGATCGATTGACGAAGCTGTCAAGAAATTCCCCGAGGCAGATGTCATGGTCAACTTTGCATCGCAGCGATCGTCGTTTGACACCACGATGGAAGCTCTGGAGACAGACACCATCCGCACCATCGCCGTCATCGCCGAAGGTGTGCCCGAACGACATGCCAGGATCCTTTCTGCTACAGCCAAGGCCAAGGGCAAATGGATCATCGGCCCCGCTACCGTCGGAGGCATCAAAGCCGGCGCATTCAAGATCGGCAACACCGCCGGCACGATGGACAACATCAAGATGGCCAAGCTCTATCGCCCTGGTTCGGTCGGATTCGTTTCCGTCTCCGGCGGCATGTCCAACGAGGCCTACAACATCATCGCTCGCGCCACCGACGGCGTGAACGAAGGTATCGCCATCGGCGGCGACGCCCATCCCGGCGCCAGCCTGCTCGACCATCTGCTGCGCTATGAGCAGAACCCCGACATCAAGATGCTGGTTTGTTTGGGAGAAGTCGGCGGAACCGCCGAGCATGCGATCGCTGCGGCCATCAAAGACGGCCGGCTGACCAAGCCGTTAGTCATGTGGGCAACGGGAACCTGTGCCAAGGTACTGCCAGGGCAGGTTCAGTTCGGCCATGCCGGAGCCAAGGCCGGAGGTGAAGACGAAACCGCCGACGCCAAGAATGCCGCCCTCCGCGACGCCGGCGTTGTGGTTCCCGACTCGTTCGATGATTACGCCGAGAAGATCGAAGAGACGTACGACAAGCTCATTGCAGCTGGCACAATTACCCCAGCCGAAGAGTTTGAAGCGCCTCATGTACCCATGGACTATAAGCAGGCCGTAGCTGAAGGCTTGGTGCGCAAACCCACCAACTTCATCTCCACCATCTGTGACGAGTCCGGTGCACAGCACAACTACTGCGGCGTGCCAATCCAGGAAGTCATCGAGCAGAAGTACGGCATCGGTGGCGTCATTGGGCTGCTTTGGCTCAAGCGCGACATCCCGCAGTACGCCCGCGACTTCCTGGAGATGGTCATCCAGATCATCGCCGACCACGGTGCCGCTGTATCCGGCGCACATAACACCATCGTCAGCGCTCGTGCAGGCAAGGATCTGATCAGCTCGCTGGTCACCGGTATCCTGACCATTGGCCCTCGCTTTGGTGGTGCTGTGAACGGTGCCGCCGAGCACTTCTTGTTCGGACTGCGCAACAACATGGCTCCTCGTGAGTTCATTGGCCACATGAAGGACAAGAACGTCAACATCCAGGGCATCGGCCACAAGTTGAAGACGCTGGAGAACCCGGATGTGCGCGTCGAGTTGATGAAGAATTTCGCCAAGGCGAACTTCAAGGACACGCCGTTACTCAACTACGCCTTGAGCGTGGAAGCCGTCACAACCCAGAAGAAGAACAACCTCATTCTGAACGTCGACGGAACCATCGGCGTATTGCTAGTGGACCTGCTCAAGGAAGTCGGATTCAGCGACGCCGAGATCGACCAGATGATCGCGATGGGCACGTTCAACGCCCTCTTCGTCCTCGGCCGCTCCATCGGCTTCATGGGTCACTACTTCGACCAAAACCGTTTATCACAAGGCCTATATCGCCACCCGCTCGACGATATCCTTTACGATGTACCCGAACGACCAGAGGTCGTTGGGTAGCATCGTAGCAGCAAACAATCGGGACGAGCTGATGAAGAGCTTCTCCAAGGCGGACTTTGGGGACATTCGACTACCGCCTTCGCAAAGAGCACAACGGTAACGCCCTTTGTCACTGCACCGGCCTCTACGAGCATGTCCGATCAATGCTCGAAGTGGTATGGTGCCGAGGTCACCTTTCCGACCGGCGCAACGTAGATTGTGAATTCATCTTCGCCATCAACTCCGAGGATTGCATCGACCTTCTCCTGCACGTGGGTAATGGCGCACGCACCGGCACCGATCGATTCGCAAGCTAGATAGAGGTTCTGGCAAACGTGTCCGGCCTCCTGTGCGATCATCTTGTAAGCCATGATTGTGTACCGCCATTCCATCCGCCGGGGGATCGTGGTCCAGACGAACACGGCCGCACTGTGCTGCACCCACGCCATGAAAGCGTCGCCAACTTGCTCGGTCAGATCATCGTCAGCGCGGAGGAAAAGGAGTCTGTGTTCGATTGGGAGGTAGCGATAAAGTCCGGGGGAGAGCCCCTTGACCCGGTACAGGAGAACGTACGTCTCGAACGGATTTCGGGCGCCAGCCGATGGGACGACACGGACCGTCGATACAGTACGTGCGGCGTCCTCCAGGCCCTTCGACGCATACCACTCTCTTAGTGCTTCAGCTGCTTCCGGGTCGATGCCCTGTGTCGCCCACAGGAGGTATGAGAACTCCTCCAGCGTGAAGGCCGCGTCGGTGAACTCCCGGCGGCTCCGGCGGCGGCGGATTGCTTCGAGCACGGACATCCGGCCGACGCTCAAACGTTCGGAGGCAACGAGATCGAAGAGCTGAGCGTCTGCAGGATACGGTTTCTGGGACGGCGGCGGGGCAATCCCCTTCTTCTGATCACTATCAAGATCTCGCCACTCCGCCCAGCGATCCGATCTCAAGAAGCTCCGGTCCGACAAGATATTCTTCATCACTCATCCTCCCTGACTTCTCCGGCAATGTGCCAAATTGCTCCGCGCTCATGCTATCCGCTCCCGCGATTTGCTTCACCCATGAGTGCCGATGAGATCGGCTCCTGTAATACTACACTCAACGCTCAGATCCTCTTGCGCCCGGTATCCGCAGCCTGCGGGAATCCCAGGGACGCAATACTCATACCGGTTGTGACAAAACCGGGATCACGAACACCCCTGTTGATTGCTCTTGTATGTGTCCTAGTAGCAGTAGCAGCAATTGCGAGGACTGAGCGCTCACGATGATGAAGCCGCCCGATTTCGCGTCGTGCTCCAGTTGGAGAATCCTGATTACACCAGCCTCTTCGAACGACTGCCCGTACGATCAGAAGCCATTTGTCAGCACACAGGGATCATGATGCATTCCCACGAAGCCGAAGGACTGGAAAGCGGATTGACTCAGAAGTCTTCATGTGTTATCCTTCCTTCACAGATGAGATGTTCGAACGTCCGCTCCACGCCGTATCGCAGCGCTGTAGGAGACGTCTCCCAGCTCGTTCTTGTTGCGTTGCTGGTGATCCTTGGCCCTTGCTGGGCATGCAGCGCTGCACCCCCTTTCTCCGGGGAATGGGAATCGATCATCGCTGTTGAGCCACACACAGGAACGTGGTTGATCGAGACGGATTTCACTGTCGAGATGGAATTCATCGATTGGATTACGGCGGCCCGCACGGTGTTCGAAGATGGCGCGTGGGAGAAACAGGACTTCGAAGTTGTGGGAAGTATCGGCGACTTCGAAGTTGAATCGGACCTTCGCTTCGAGCCGTACAAGAACCGCTTCAAGGACTGGATCACAGAGTTCGAATGGGAATTGGACGAGCTGGCCTTCACACTAACTACTAAACTCACCCGAACGACTGACTGGCTGATCTTCGAGATCGAGCGGGAGTGGGACGTGGTCGAGATCGACACATCCTTCCGGCTACGAGCTCCGTCAGGTGGGTGTGCTCTCGTCTTCTACGACGCCGGTTTGGAGGTAGCATTCGACTGGTGCGAGATCGAGACCGACATGGAAGTTGCCATCGACGACGACGGATTCGACGAATTCATCGCCGAGTTCTCGGAACTTGCCCTCGCACAGATCCCCTGGTTCACGTTCGATCTCGAGATCACGCGAACCCTGGTAGATACAACGGTGAAGCTCTCTCCAAACATTGTCCTGGAAAACCCTTTGTGCGCAGGCACTCTCGATCTTGAATTCGAGGGGAGCTTCCCAAACGAGCCAAACCTGCTGCCCATCTCAATTGACGAAGTCTCCTTGACTTGGGAGACCGATGAATGGGAAATCGAGGCCAATGTGTACCTTAATCCAGATGAGTGGATTGACGATCTCTATTGGCTTGAGGTCGAGTCAGAAGCGGCATTCGATCTCGACACCTGCGGTGACGTATCTCTTGACCTCACGCTCCTCTGGACCGAAACCGCGCTCGGCCGAGCACAGTCTGCGCTCACCTATGAACCTGGTGACAAGTTCTCGATCGCCATCATCTCGGACATCGATCTCAATACCGGGCAAATGGACAGGCTAGCATTGGAGCTGCAAACTGAGTGGTAGGCCACGTCATGGCCAGATTGCCGACGGGATAGCTGAGTCGTCTTTCAGCATCTGATGCACCGGAGTGTAGCCAGATTTGGCTATAACCAGAACTGGCTACGCGCCATACGCCATCCAAATGCTCCAGGAATTCATAGTGACCATGAAGGACAAGAACATCCGGATTCAGGGCATCGGCCACAAGAAGACGAACTGTTATCAGCCACATGTTTTTTTGTGATTCAAGATCCGACCCCAGCTACGTGAAGGAGCGAGAGATCGTGTTTGGGCGCAAGCCGGAGGTGCAGCTCGTGCGAACGATGCTCGAAGGCGAGGACGCCTGCCTGTTCGCGGTGAAGATCCCGCCAGGATTCCTTGAGGGTGCATAAAGCTAAGGTGGTGGGGCTACTGATCAGAACCCGGCCTCTAATTCGTCATCCCGCTGCATTGCACCCCGGAGGTCGCTGACAAAAGTCTGTACCTCCTCTTCGGCGCGATCGCGTTCACATCGTTCAACTACTGCACTTCCGACGATGACGCCGTCGGCAAGCCGAGCTACCGCGCCTGCATGTTCAGGCGTTGAGATCCCGAAGCCGACGGCGATCGGCCCATCAGTGATCGCCCGAACCCGCGCAATGAAACTAGGTAGATCGGACGGCAGACTGTCCCTTGATCCAGTCGTTCCAGTGACTGACACGAGGTAGACGTAGCCTTGCGATCGTTCGCAGATTATGCGCAGTCGCCTATCCGGAGTGTTCGGAGCCGCCAGGTAGACGAGGGCCAGTCCGTTCTCTCGACAGCGAGCCTCGATGTCGGTCGCCTCCTCAGGTGGCAGGTCGGGAACGATCAGCCCGTCGACGCCTGCCTCACGGCACGCTCGACAGAAGGCGGCCTCTCCAAAGGCGATGATCGGATTGAGATACCCCATGAATAGAAACGGGATTCGCGGGTGTCGAGCGCGCAGCTGGGCGGCCGTCTCGAGGCAACCCCGTACTGTCGCTCCACCCTCCAGTGCTGCGTGCGTCGCTCGCTGAATTACAGGTCCATCGGCGAGAGGATCGGAAAAGGGGATCCCCAGCTCGATGATGTCGGCCCCGCCCTCGATGGCGGCGTCAACCAGAGCAAGCGATCGCTCCAGTGTCGGATGGCCGATCGTCAGGTACGGAATCAGAACGGCACGTTCGGCTGCACGCGCTGCCGCGAACGTCGCGCGGATTGCCTCGACGCCACGTTGCTCGTTCATTTCGACCCTTCTCTCATCTGCATCACGGCGCCGAGATCCTTGTCACCTCGACCTGACAGGTTGATGATCACGACTGCGTCCTTCGGCATCTTCGCCGCCCGCTGAACGCCTTCGACGATTGCGTGGGCCGATTCGAGTGCCGGGATGATGCCTTCGCTTCGCGTCAACAGGTCGAACGCGGCGAGCGCCTCGTCGTCGGTTACGGAAGTGTATTCAACCCGTCCGAGGTCGCGAAGATGACTGTGCTCAGGCCCGACGGCCGGATAGTCGAGGCCAGCCGAGATCGAGTGTGTCGGCAGAACTTGACCGTCCTCGTTCTGCAGCACGTAGGTGCGTGTTCCATGTAGCACACCGACTCGTCCGTGCTCAGGATCCGCGAATCGCGCGGCGTGAAACGGCGTTTCCACCCCATGCCCTCCCGCCTCGACCCCAAGCATTGCCACGGAATCGTCCAAGAAGGGATAGAACAGACCGATCGCGTTCGACCCGCCACCGACACAGGCGATGAGAAGATCGGGAAGCCGTCCGACATGCTCGACGATCTGTGCTCTCGCTTCACGTCCGATAACCGTCTGGAAGTCGCGCACGATTCGGGGGTACGGATGGGGGCCGAGCGCGGAGCCAAGAAGGTAATAAGTCGAATCGACATGGCTCACCCAGTCACGAATGGCCTCGTTGATCGCGTCCTTCAGGGTGCGGCTCCCGGCGTCGACGGGTCGCACCTCGGCGCCGAGGAGGCACATCCGATCGACATTCGGCGCCTGGCGCGCCATGTCGTCGCGCCCCATGTAAACGACGCATTCCAGATCGAGCAGGGCGGCGGCCGTGGCCGTGGCCACGCCATGTTGACCGGCTCCGGTCTCAGCGATCACCCGATGTTTGCCCATCCTGCGCGCCAACAGTCCCTGCCCAAGCGCGTTGTTGATCTTGTGCGCTCCCGTGTGGGCCAGGTCTTCGCGCTTGAGATAGATCTGCGCACCGCCGGCATCCCGGGTCAGGTTCGTAGCCAGCATCAGCGGCGTTGGCCGTCCCACGTAGTCTCGCAGTAGCAGATCGAGTTCGACCCGAAACGTGTCGTCCCCCATCGCCTCGTCGTAGGCATGCTCGAGTTCGTCAAGCGCGGGCACTAGCACCTCGGGGACGTATCGTCCGCCGTACGGGCCGTAGTACCCGGTCCCATCCGGTGGGTTGGCGTCCAGCTCTGAGCCGAGTGTCGGTCTCGTCGCCTCAGCTTCCTTGTTCATCTCGTCCTCCCTCACGCACAAACGCGTCCCTCGCAACGGCGATGAATCGTCTTATCTTGTCGGGATCCTTTACACCGGGGGCCGACTCCACGCCGCTCGATACATCGACGCCCCACGGTTTGACCGTACCGATCGCCTCGGCAACGTTCTCCGCTGTCAGCCCTCCAGCGAGCAGGATGCAATGTTCGCCCGGGACACGTGCCGCCAACGACCAATCGAACGTCTTTCCGGTCCCGCCCGGTGAACCGGGAACGTGGGTGTCGAGCAAATGGGCGTCGGCTTCGAAGGCGTCGAGCCTCGCCAAGTCCTCGCTCCCGGAGATTCGGTGTCCCTTGATGACGAACAGGCCGTCCCGGCGCAGACGTTCGACGTCCTCCGGTTCTTCGTCACCATGGAGCTGCACCCCATCCAACCCGACCGCGTCGACAATCCGGCGAACTTCGTCCGGCGACTCGTCGACGAAAACGCCGATCCACCGTGCTGACAATGCCCGATCCCCGAGCGCTTTCACCAGAGCCACGGCTGCCCCTGTCTCAACGTATCGCGTACTCGGTCGATGAAAAATGAGGCCAAGAAAGTCCGCACCGCTCTCCAACGCAACGACTGCGTCTTCAACCCTTGTCAGTCCGCAAATCTTGATCACGCTCACGGCACGCCTCCGTCGATCAGCTCACGAACCTTCTCGCCCACATCGGCCGTCGTCACCAATGCCTCGCCGACCAATACGGCGTCGGCCCCCTGTGCCCCGGCGTGGGCCACGTCCGCGGCCGAGCGAATCCCGCTCGCCGCCACAACCACGGTCTCATCCGGCAATATCTTTCGGAGCTGCGCGAAGACGGTCAGATCGGTGCGGAAGTCGGACAGGTTGCGTTGATTGATTCCCACCACTGCAGGCGATAGGGCCCCGATCCGCTCGATGTCAACTTCATCATGCACCTCGACCAACGCCGTCATCCCCCAGCCCTCGATCTCCGCGCACAACCGGGCGAGTTCGTCGTCGGTCAGGATTCGCACGATCAGGAGGATTGCATCGGCCCCGGAAGCCTGAGCTTCGACAACCTGGTACGGGTCGAGAATGAAATCCTTCCGAAGGATTGGCACGCATCTTCCGCTGCCGGCGACGGCTCGCTTCGCTGCCACCAAATCGTCCAGGCTTCCGCTGAAATAGCGCTCGTCCGTCAGTACCGAAATCGCCGCCGCGCCATTGCGCGCATAAACGGACGCAACAGACTCGGCTTGCAGGTCCGGGGCGAACGATCCCTTCGACGGAGACGCCCGCTTGATCTCGGCGATCAGGCTGACACCTTCGCCTTGCAGCGCCTTCGCGAAGTCGATCGCCGCGGGCTGCTGTTCCGCCCGTGAAACCAGGTCGGATAAGCACACTCGCCCCTTTCGTTCGGCGATCTCGCTGCGCTTATGAGCGACGATCTCATCAAGAATCATCGGATCCTCCCAGCCGCCGCGTCATCGAGATCAGGGCGTCGAGGTGTTCAATCGCCGCGCCGGAGTCGATGATCTCGGCGGCAAGCAATAGCCCTTCTTGCAGGTCTTCAACCTGCTCGGCTGCCACGAGAATGGCTGAGGCATTGAGCAATACGATGTCTCGCTTCGGTCCAGTCTGTCCGGAAAGGACATCGCGCAGGATCTGAGCGTTCTCCGTTGCGTCTCCGCCTTCAAGGTCGGAAAGCTGAGCTGGCGCAAGTCCCAGAGAAGTTGGATCGAGGTCGTAGGATTCAACGCGGCCGCCAGCAAGCCGTGAAACACGATTCGTTCCGAGTGTCGACAGCTCATCAAGCCCACCGCCGCCGTGGACGACAAACGCCGATTGGCAACCGAGCAATCGCAGCACCTCGGCCATTCGTTCGGTGAGCGAGGCATCGTATACCCCGAGAAGCTGCACCTGAGCTCGTGCCGGGTTGGTCAAGGGCCCAAGGACGTTGAAGACAGTCCGAATTCCCATCTCCCGGCGGGGGCCGACAGCGTGTTTCATGGCCGGGTGAAGGTTCGGCGCGTAAAGAAAGCCGATGCCGATCTCGTCGATGCAACGTCCGACCTCGTCGGCATTGAGATCGAGGTGAACTCCGGCCGCTTCCAGCACGTCGGCACTTCCACACCGGCTCGAAACGGATCGATTCCCGTGCTTCGCGACTGATAGACCGGCACCTGCCGCGACAAACGCCACCGTGGTTGAGATGTTGAACGTGCCGCGAGCGTCCCCGCCGGTCCCGCATACATCGATCAACGCCTTCTCCTCGGTCACGACATAGATCGACTTCTTTTGCATGGCGCGGGCGAACCCTGCGATCTCGTCGACCGACTCCCCCTTGGTGCGCAATGCGACGAGAAGTCCGGCAATTTGCGCGTCGGTCACCTCACCGCTCATGATGATCTCCATCGTCTTCTCAGCTTCGAGCGCAGTCAGGTTCTTCCGTTCGATCGTTCGCGCAATGGCTTCCTGGATCGTCATACCGCCTCCCTTTTCCCCGCCAGGGCCGCAATGCGAAGGAAACTCTCGAGCAGGCGCTTGCCGTGCGGCGTGAGAATGGATTCCGGATGAAACTGAACCCCGTACAGCGGATGCTCCCGGTGCTGAATTGCCATGATCTCGCCCTCTGCGGTGAACGCCGTCACGTCGAATTCCTGTGGAACGGGCTCCCGGACGATCAGGGAGTGGTAGCGCGTCGCGGTAAACGGGCTCGGGAAGCTGGCGAAGATACCCTGTCCGGTGTGGTGGATCGTCGACGTCTTGCCATGCATCAACCTCGGTGCCCGATCAATCGTCCCTCCGAAGGTATGGGCGATCGCTTGATGTCCGAGACAGACACCGAGGATCGGTATCCGATCATGAAGCTTCTTCACGATCTCCAGACAGACGCCGCTGTCCTCGGGGCGTCCAGGGCCCGGCGACAGGACGATGGCGTCCGGCCCCAGTTCGTCGATCTCGGAGACCGTGATTGCGTCGTTTCGGAACACGCGCAGATCGGCGCCAAGCTCACCGAGATACTGCACAAGGTTCTAGGTAAACGAGTCGTAGTTGTCGATTACGAGAATCATCGTGCCCCTCCCAGCGTCGCGAGAACGGACCTTTCCGTTCGCTCTACGGCCTCAGCCAGCGCCTTCGCTTTGCTGAGCGTTTCCTCGAACTCGCGCGCCGGATCGGAGTCGGCCACGATCCCGGCCCCGGCCTGCACGTGAATCATCCCGTCATGCATCACCAGCGTGCGGATGGTGATGCATGTGTCCATCGTGCCCGAGTACCCGAAATAGCCAACGGCACCCGCGTACGGTCCGCGCTTCTCCTTTTCAAGGTTGGCGATGATCTCCATCGCCCGCACCTTCGGGGCACCGGATACGGTTCCCGCCGGGAAAGTCGCCCGCAGGAGATCGAAGGCACTCTTGTCCGGGCTCAGCTCGCCTCGAACGCTGGAGACGATGTGCATCACGTGCGAGTACTGCTCGATCTGCATCAGTTCCGGGAGTTCCACGGTCCCGTATTGGCAAACCCGACCAAGATCGTTACGCCCGAGATCGACGAGCATTACATGCTCGGCCCGCTCCTTCGGGTCGGCAAGAAGCTCGTCGGCCAATACCTTATCCTCGGCTCGATCGGCGCCCCTTCGTCGCGTCCCTGCGATCGGGCGCACCTCGGCCGTTCGCCCCTGCAGTCGAACCATCGTCTCGGGAGACGACCCGATGATCTGGAGGTCGTTGGGAAGATCGAGATAGAACATGTACGGAGACGGATTGAGCATCCGGAGGGCGCGATAGACAGCGAAGGGATCGACGTTCGTCTTTCGCGACAGTCGCTGTGACAGAACCCCCTGCAAGATGTCGCCGGCTTCGATGTGCTCTTTCGCCGCACGAACCGCGTCTTCGAACTCGGCTCGCTCCATGTTGGAGGTCCATCCGTTCTCGTCCCCAGCGGCCGGTTCAGTGGACTGCGGGAGTGTGGGTAGTGGTTGCGCCAATGCCTCAGCGATCGCTTTGATCTTCTCGACTCCCTGCGCGTACGCGGCCTCGACCACGCCCTCCTCCTCAATGTGGATGTTGACGACAACCATGAGCTGACGCTTCACGTGATCGAAGATTGCCAGCGTATCCGACAGAAGGAAGACAGCATCCGGAAGACCAAGGCCCGGCCGGTCGGCAAGCGGCGCCCGCTCGAAGAATCGAACCGCGTCGTACCCGAGATAGCCAACCAATCCCCCGTAGAACTCGGGGAGTTCGGGACTCGCGACCGGCCTGTAACGTTCAAGGAGAGTCTCCAGCGCTACGAGCGGATCGCCGTCTGGGAGGGACATCCCGCCGATAGTGCTGTCCCCATCCAAGCAGATGTGCCCGTCCTTCGCGGTCAACACGGCAATCGGATCGATCCCAAGGAACGAATACCGGCCGACCTGTTCACCGCGCTCGACACTCTCCAATAGGAACGAAGGACTCTCACCCCTCAGCTTCAGATAGACGGAGGCCGGCGTCTCCAGATCGGCCGGGATCTCCATCCATATCGGAATCAGGTTTCCTTCCTTTGCCAGCTCACGCACTTCATCCAACGTCGGGCGCACCATCTTCGAACTCCTTCATTCAACCTCTACGGAAAATCAGATCACGCTTCTCGGCCAACGATGCCACGATTGAGATATCGCCACCAAAGGGCGCGGCGCCAAACCAAGAACGTCCGATCACGTAAGGATGGGCAACCGTCAAACGATTGCTGCGCCGCTCGGATCGCGTTCAAAGCGACCGCTCCACAGCTTCGGCTGCCGGTGACACCAATGATCGTCTGATGCTCGTTGCGGGTAATGTTGGCCTGGCAGTCCATCTGCTCCGCGTAGGCCGACACACGTGCGATCTCAGCTACGCTCGGCTCTCGGCTCATGACGATCAACATTTCAACCATCTCCCACAATCTCATCCGCCTCGAACAACAAAAAAAAGACCGCAGGCATCGCCTACAGTCATCATGCCGGTTCCCGAAGCGCGAGCTATCGAGATGCCGCGCTAGAGAGAACCAGCGTCACGCCACCACCAAAGAAGACTGGAAACGGTACCGCGAACTTGCTCGGAGACATTTCCCAATCCTCGTGGCATGATGGTCCATCATAGGAACAGCCCAAACCAATGTCAAGAGGATGCTCGTGATATCCCGTTTCAGTCAGGGTTCTGGCGTTCCGCTCTTGACAACCCCGGTCGAGATCTCTATGATGCGCTCATAATGTCTAGGGAGATTGGGTGTACCATCAAGCGATGCTCGTCCGAATCCCGAAGCATGTTTTTTTGGTACTACTTTGAGGTCGACCGCCCTGCTTTGGCTTAGCAACTAGCCAATTACAGCAGGAGGTCGACAGCGGACTGCAGGCGATGCCTGTGGTCTTTTTCTTTTTGCATCGGATCGGTAAATGGAGAATCGAACGAGGCCGGAACGTAAGGAGGAAGATGACGATGGGCTGGTGTGCCATACGTGGGGCGACAAGTGTCGCGAAGAACGACGAAGCGGCGATCCTCGAAGCAACACGGGAGTTGCTCGACACGATACGCGCCGAGAACGAGATCCCGATCGAGCGGATCGTCAGTGTGATCTTCACGGTCACGTCGGATCTCAACGCGGTCTACCCGGCACAAGCGGCCCGGGAGATCGGATGGAAGCAGACGTCCCTCATCTGTGCAGCCGATATGGACGTTCCGGGAAGCCTTCCGCGATGCGTGCGAGTGCTGATGCACGTCGATATCGATCGCCCACCGGACGAGGTACGCCATGTCTATCTTGGCGAGGCGCGGTCGTTGCGCCCTGATTGGGCCGAGGAGGTGTCCACATGACACGCGTAGCGTATCAAGGAATCGCCGGAGCCTACAGCGAGGAAGCCATTCGGCAGTATTTCGGCCCTGACATAGAAGCGGTGCCGTGCGAGACGTTCGCCGAGGTGTTTGCCGCTGTCGAGCGTGGAGAGATCGACCACGGTATGCTCCCGATCGAAAACTCGATCGCCGGATCAGTCAACTGGTCGTACGAGTTGCTGATGGAACATGACTTGAGGATCTATGCCGAGGTAATCCTCCGGGTACGCCATCTCCTTCTCGCCGCCTCGGGTACATCGATCGACGACATTCGGGTGGTTCGGTCTCATCCGCAGGCGCTCGCCCAATGCACCCGCTACCTGGCACGGCACGGCTTCGTCGCCGAGCAAACCGCGGACACGGCCGGGTCGGCGCACGACCTCCTGGCCAACCCCGAGCCGGGCGTCGCGGTGATCGCCGGTCAGGGCGCCGCCGATTTGACGGGGCCCGAGGTGCTCGATCGAGAGATCGAGAACTCCCTCTCCAACTACACCCGATTCGTCGTCCTATCGCTCGACGATGCGCCACGCGCCCAGCGGAACAAGACGTCAATCGTCTTCACCACGCCGCACCGCTCCGGCCTGCTCTACGAGTGTCTCGGCGAATTCGCCTCGCGCCACGTCAGTTTGTGCAAGATCGAGTCACGCCCGCGAGCCAACCGCCCGTGGCAGTACATTTTCTACCTCGATTTCGAGGGCCACTGTCAGGATCCCGAATGCGAAGCCGCGATGATGGGGCTCCTTCGTCGCTCGTCGTTCGTCAAGATGCTCGGTTCGTACCCGGCGGCGACGACGCCGGTCGACGAGAGCCACGGGCCGGAGGAGGTTTGATGATGATCGTGATCATGAACAAGGATGCGACGCCGTCCCAACTGACCAACGTGGTGGCACGCATCGAGCAGATGGGCTGCCAAGCACATATCTCGCGCGGCGAGGAACGAACTCTGGTCGGAATTATCGGCAACGGCCGCCCATTCGACGTCGAGCATCTGGAGCAGATGGCCGGGGTGGAGAAGACGATGCCCGTTACGCGGCCGTTCAAGCGCGCCAGCCGTGACTTCCACCCGCAGGACACGCTCGTCACGGTCGGAGACACGGTGGTCGGAGGAGACAAGATCGTGTTGATCGCCGGGCCGTGCGCGGTGGAGAGCCAGGAACAGATGTCCGAGATCGGACAAGCAGTCAAGGAGGCCGGGGCACAGATGATCCGGGGCGGTGCGTTCAAGCCGCGGACCTCGCCCTACAGTTTTCAGGGCCTCGGTGAAGAAGGCTTGAAGATCCTCGCCCGCGTCCGCGAGGAAACCGGGCTTCCGATTGTCACCGAGGTGATGCAGCCCGACTTGGTCCCGCTGGTGACAAGCTACGCCGACGTCCTGCAGATCGGGGCGCGTAACATGCAGAACTTCGCACTGCTGCACGCCGTCGGTCAGGCACACCGGCCGGTGCTCCTGAAACGAGGGATGATGTCCACGATGGAGGAGCTTCTGATGGCCGCCGAGTACATCCTCAGCCATGGAAACGACCGGGTGATCCTCTGTGAGCGCGGTATCCGGACCTTCGAGCCGTACACGCGCAACACGCTCGATATCAATGCGGTACCGCTACTGAAGAACCTGACTCACCTCCCCGTGATCGTCGATCCGAGCCACAGCACCGGGAAATGGGAGCTGGTCGAGCCGGTGTCGCGGGCAGCGATCGCCGCCGGGGCGGACGGACTGATCGTTGAGGTGCACACCCACCCGGAGGAGGCCGTCTCGGACGGCGGTCAGTCTCTCCTGCCGGCGCGCTTCGCCCACCTGCGTGAGTCCGTGGAGGCGATCGCCGCAGCAGTGGGGAGGCGGACGTGAAGTCGCTTGGCGACTGTCGTGTGGTCGTCGTCGGCCTTGGACTGATGGGCGGCTCGCTCGCCGGCGCGTTACGCGGTCGCTGTCGCACGGTCGTCGGTCTGGCACAGCGGGAAGAGGCGATCGAGCAGGCGCGACGCCTTGAGATGATCGACGAGGGAACAACTGACGCGGAAGAAGCTCTTCGCGACGCGAACCTTGTTGTCCTTGCCACCCCGGTACGGACGATCGTCTCGCAGCTGCGCACGTTGGCCCAGCACCTTCCGAACGGCTGTCTGGTCATGGATCTAGGGAGCACCAAGGCCGAGATCCTCGAGGCAATGGCCGATCTTCCGACGGGTGTCGAGCCGCTTGGAGCGCACCCGATGTGCGGCAAAGAGACGAGCGGAGCGGCCGAGGCTGAGCCGGGTCTCTATCGGGGTTGTACATTCATCCTCTGTCCACTCTCGCGCACGTCGGACGCAGCCTTGGCGCTCGGACAGGAGCTGGTCGAAGCGGTCGGGGCGACGCCGCTGGTGCTCGACGGCAAGCGACAGGATCGCCTGGCCGCCACGCTCAGCCACTTGCCCTATATCCTCGCCTGCGCGCTGGTCCAGACCGCAGACGCAACCACGTCGGACGATCCGGCGGCCTGGGAGATCGTCGCCGGTGGATTCCGCGACACGAGTCGCGTGGCCGGAAGCGACGTTCAAATGATGCTCGACATCCTGACGACCAACCGGGCTGCGGTGCTCCGGTCGGCCACGGCCTTTCGCGAACGGTTTGACCAGCTCGTCGACTTGATCGAGACAGGCGCAGAGGACGAGCTGGTCGAGATCCTGACACGGAGTCGCGAGGAGCGAAGGAGGATGTTCCGATGAAGCGAACGATCGAACAGCTTCTCAGACCGATCCGTGGCTCGATTCGGGTTCCCGGAGACAAGTCGATCTCACACCGCGCCCTTCTGCTGGCGGCTCTCGCCGACGGAGAGAGCCGGATCCGCGGTCTCTTACCGTCGCACGACTGTCATGCGACCCGCGGATGTCTTGCTTCCCTCGGCGTCGAGATTCGCGACGCTGCCGAAGGCGTCGTGACGGTACGCGGAGTTGGGTTGCGCGGACTTCGCCGTCCGGCGAGTCCGCTCGATTGCGTTCGCTCGGGGACGACGATGCGCTTGCTGGCCGGTGCGCTGGCCGGTCAACCCTTCCCCAGCCTGTTGACCGGCAACGAGCAGCTTCTGCGCCGTCCGATGTCGCGGGTCGTCGACCCGTTGCGCCGCATGGGGGCGCAGATCGATTCCGAAGACGGACGCGCGCCGCTCTTGATCCACGGAACGGCGCTGCACGGCGCCGAGCATCAACTGGAGATCGCAAGCGCCCAGGTGAAGAGTGCGCTGCTCCTGGCCGGACTGACTGCTGAAGGGTCGACCTCCGTGCATGAACCGGGGCCGTCGCGGGACCACACCGAACGGATGCTCGCTACGATGGGAGGCGACGTACGGATCGATCGACGGACGATCGTGATCTCGCCGGCAAAACGGCTGACGCCGATCGACCTGCGCGTTCCCGGTGATGTGAGTTCGGCCGCGTTTTGGCTCGTCGCCGCCACGCTCGTGCCCGGCTCGCGACTGACGCTGACGGGCGTTGGGGTCAATCCGACGCGCACCGGGCTGATCGACATGCTTCGCGAGATGGGAGCCTCGATAAGGACCGAGAACGAGCGGATCGAGGCCGGTGAACCGGTGGCCGATCTGGTGGTCGAGGCACGCGAGCTGCGCGGGGTCACGATCGAAGGGGAGACCGTGGTGCGAATGATCGACGAGTTCCCGATCCTCGCGGTCGCTGCGACGCAGGCGCATGGTACGACGGTGGTACGAGACGCCGGCGAATTACGGGTCAAGGAGTCGGACCGGATCGCTTCGACCGTGGATGCACTACGCGGCCTCGGCGCGCGGATCGACGAGCGCCCGGATGGGTTCGCAGTCGAGGGGGCGACGAGGCTGCGCGGCGGCGAAGTCGACGGGCACGGAGACCATCGGCTGGTGATGGCGTTGACTGTCGCCGGATGGATCGCCGATGGTCCGGTGGCGGTCGACGGGGCGGAGCGAGCCGAGGACTCGTACCCCGGATTCTTCGGTGAAGCCGCGAGATTGAGGGAGATGACATGATCGACGGACACACGCAATTGGTGGGTCTTCTGGGCTGGCCGGTCGAACACAGCCTTTCCCCGGTGATGCATAACGCCGCATTCGAAGCGCTCGACCTGAACTGGCGGTACGTGGCACTTCCGGTTGCTCCCGGATGTGAGGGCGTTGCAGTATGCGGGCTGGAGGCGCTTGGCTTCCGCGGCGCCAACGTCACGGTGCCGCACAAGACAGCGGTAGCAGGCAGCCTTGAGCGGCTAACCGACGAAGCGCGCGCCCTTGGCGCGGTCAACACCTTATTTATCGGACGGGGAGACGAGGGGGAGTCGGTGCTGGTCGGACACAACACCGATCACCAGGGCTTAGTCGATGCGTTGATTCGCTTCGGGTTCGATCCGCAGGGCGAGACCGCGGTGGTTGTCGGCGCCGGCGGCGCGGCGCGCGCGGCGGTCTACGGGCTTCTGCGCGCCGGGGCCCGCCGCATCACGGTGCTTGGACGGAGTCTTGAGCGGGCCGAACGACTCGTACGCGATCTTGAAGACGGCGGGGTTCGACTGAGCGCCGAAAAGCTGACCGACGAGACACTCGTCGAAACGGCGACACACAGTGCGCTTCTCGTCCATGCCACCCCGGTCGGCATGGAACCCGACATCGAGCGGTCGGTCTGGCCGGATGGCGTGCAGTTTCCGACCGAGACACTGGCCTACGATCTGGTGTACGTTCCTCGAAAGACCCAACTGCTGCTGCAGGCGAGCACGTCCGGAGCCCCGTGTCTTGGTGGGCTTGATATGCTTGTCGGGCAGGGGGCGCGGGCGTTCGAGCTGTGGACCGGGCGCGAAGCTCCGGTCGATGTGATGTTGCGCGCTTGTGAGGCAGCGCTGGGGAGGGAGTGCGAATGAGGTTCTTCACCGGAGGGGAGTCACACGGTCCGTGTCTGACCGCCATCATCGACGGGCTACCGGCCGGTCTCGCGATCGACCCTGAAGTGATCGACCGCGATCTCACGAGACGCCAGGGTGGGTACGGCCGAGGAGGGCGCATGGCGATTGAGACCGATCGCGTCGAGATCCTCGGCGGGGTAATCGCCGGTCGAACCATCGGTGCCCCGGTGGTCTTGCGGATCGCCAACCGCGACTGGACTAATTGGAAGGACCGCTGGTCCGCCGGGGATCTCGAGGAGATCACCGTGCCGCGACCAGGACACGCCGATTTTGCCGGTATGTCCAAGTTCGCGCTCGACGACGCTCGTCCGATCCTTGAACGAGCGAGTGCCCGAGAAACCGCAGCGCGGGTTGCGGTCGGAGCGATCGCCAAGCAAATGCTTGAACCGTACGGCGTGCGGATCCACAGCTACGTCGAGGCCATCGGGGGGATCGAAGCGGCGATTGGCGACGAACTTCCTGAGTTGCTGCACCGTCGAGCGGAAGAAGACCCGGTCCGTTGCCCCGACGATGCGGCGAGCCGGCGAATGATTGCAGCAATCGACGAGGCGCGCGAAGCCGGCGACTCCCTCGGTGGGGTCTTCACGGTGATCGCCACCGGCGTTCCGGTCGGGCTCGGATCGCATGCTCAGTGGGACCGACGCCTCGACGGGCGGCTCGTCGCCGCTGTCGTGTCGATCCCGGCGATCAAGGGGGTCGAAATCGGGCCGGCGTTCGCCAACGCCGCACGCCGTGGAACAAAGGTGCACGATCCGTTCCTTCCGAACGGGTCCGAACGACCCCATCGTACGTCGAACCACGCCGGCGGCCTCGAAGGTGGGATGTCGAACGGCGAGCCGATTGTCCTACGCGCGGCGATGAAACCGATCCCCTCAACGGTCACGCCGCAACCCTCGGTCGACCTGCGCACCGGAAAGACGGCAGAGACGACGTACCAGCGCTCCGACGTCTGTGCCGTGCCGGCGGCGTCGATTGTCGGCGAAGCGATGGTCGCATGGACACTCGTCGAGGCGCTGCGCGACAAGCTTGGCGGTGACAGCCTCGCCGAGATGACGGCCCACTGGACGGCATGGAGGGATCATGCGTGACGCCAACGTGGTGCTCACCGGGTTCATGGGAACCGGCAAGTCGACCGTCGGCCGGCTTCTGGCCGCACGACTCGGGCGTCCGTTCGTTGACGTCGACACCGAGATCGTGGCGCGTGCCGGCTGTACGATCCCCGAGATCTTCGCCGAGCGGGGGGAGGCCGGCTTCCGCACGTTGGAGGGCGAGGTCTGCCTCGATATCGCCCGACGTGGAAGCGGCGTGATCGCCACCGGCGGCGGGGCGCTCCTCGATTCGGGCGTCCGGGAGGCAATGGAAGCGACCGGGACGATCGTCTGCCTGACGTGCGATGTCGACGAGATCCTGCGCCGACTGGGCGGCGCCTTGAATCGTCCACTGTTGGGCCGGTCGTTCGGCGATCCTCGCCTCCGGATCGAGCAGCTGCTGACCGAACGGGCCGAGGGCTACGCCGCGTTGCCGCATCACGTCGACACCACCGGGTGCGCCCCGGACGAAGTCGTCGAAGCGGTCGTCGGCCTGCTTACCGAAGTCGTGCTGCCGGTCCGCCACGAGACCGGGACGTACGATGTGCGCATCGGGATCGGCGGGCTGGAGCGATTAGGCGATGCGATGCGATCGGTGGGGATCGAGCGATCGGCGCCGATCGCCCTTGTCACCAATCCGATTGTGCATGCCTACCACGGTGAGACGGCGCTCGCCTCCTTGCGATCCGCCGGATATCGCGCCGAAGTCTGCCGGGTGCCAGACGGTGAGGCGCACAAGCGGCTTGAGACGATCGAGCGGCTGTGCAACGACCTGCTCGACATCGGGCTCGATCGACGCGGCGTTGTGGTCGGTATGGGCGGCGGCGTGACAACAGACTTGGCCGGGTTCGCGGCGGCGACGTTCCTACGGGGAGTGCGGGTCGTCCAGGTGCCGACTACGCTGCTGGCGATGGTCGACGCAAGTGTCGGCGGAAAGACCGGGGTAGATCTGTCGCGTGGAAAGAACCTCGTCGGCGCATTCTGGCAGCCGGAGTTGGTCGTCGTCGATCCGCGAGTCCTACGAACGCTCCCTGAGGTCGAACTGCAGTCCGGTCTCGCCGAGACGATCAAGCACGGCCTCCTCGGCGACCCGGAGTTGTTCGCCGAGCTGTCGGTTGGATCCGATGATTTCGCGGTTTGGTGGTCGAGCGACGCGGTGGACCGGTTGGTGAGGGCGGTGCGCGTCAAGATCGCCGTGGTCGAGGAGGATCCAAGCGAGCGCGGCCGACGGGCGACGCTCAACCTGGGGCATACAGTCGGTCACGCAGTCGAAGCGACGAGTGGCTACGCGATCCGGCATGGCGAGGCGGTGGCGATCGGCCTGGTCGCGGCGGTACGGCTCGCAACGGCGCTTGACGAGGCGGACATAGAGCTGGTCCATGCAATCGAGTCGGCGCTTTCACGCTGGGGGTTGCCGACGCGCTGCCCCGACGTCGAGGTCGGCCGGTTGATCGACGCGATGCGCCACGACAAGAAGCGGACGGCGGCCGGATTGCGATGGATTCTCCCGCATGCCATCGGAGAGGTGACGATCGTCGACGGCGTGCCGGAGGATACGGTTCGTCGAGTGCTGGTGGAGCTGGGAGCAAGGAGCGAATCATGAACAGGACGAACGAAGAGAGCGGGCTGTGCATCCTCGTGCTGCACGGGCCGAACCTGAATCTTCTCGGGACGCGCGAGCCGGACGTATACGGCCGAACGACACTGGCCGAGATCGACGATGCGCTGCAGCGCGTGGCCACCGATACTGGCGCCGAGGTTCGCGCGATCCAGTCGAATCACGAGGGGGTTCTGATCGACGCAGTGCACGACGCAGCGGCGTGGGCCGACGGCATCCTGATCAATCCGGCGGCGTATACGCATACGAGCGTCGCGCTCCGCGATGCGATCGCGGCCGTCGGCCTCCCTACAGTCGAGGTACATCTCTCGAACCTCCACGTGCGCGAACGGTTTCGACGACGCTCGCTGATTGCGCCGGTCTGCGTCGGCCAGATCGCGGGGTTCGGTGCGCCGAGTTACCGGCACGGCCTGACCGCGCTGATGGATCATCTTCGCAGAGCGCAGACATGATGCCGTCAGCGCGCCTCGCAGGGGTACCCGAGTTCCCGTTCGCCCGGTGGGCCAGGCGCTGCCGCGCCGCCGAGGAACGCGGGCTCGACTTGATCAGGCTTGATGTCGGGAATCCGGATCTCCCGCCGCCGCCCGCGGTGATCGAGGCGGCGTGCAAAGCACTACGCTCGCCGACGTCACATGGGTATCCCGGGTATCGCGGCTCTCCCGCGTTGCGTCACGCCATCTGTGCGTACTACGAGCGGCGGTTCGCCGTCTCGCTCGACCCCGAGACCCAGGTGACCTGCCTGCTCGGATCGAAGGAAGGAATCGTTCATCTTCAGCAGGCAATCCTCGATCCAGGTGACGTTGTATTGGTGCCCGATCCCGGATACACGCCGTACGACGCCGGTGCCGGTCTTTCGCAGGCGTCGATCGTTCGGTTCCCACTCACGGCGGAACGAAATCACGTTCCGGACTTCGATGCGATCCCCGCGGGAGTTGCGCGCCGGGCCCAAGCCATCTGGCTCAACTACCCGAACAACCCGACCGGCGCGGTCGCCGATGCGGAGACGTTCGAGCGGGCCGTGGCCTTCGCCCGGCGACACAGTCTTCTCCTCTGTCACGACGCTCCGTATGCCGACGTCCGATTCGATGAATGCCGACCGACGAGTATTCTGCACGTGGCCGGTGCAGCGGATGTGGCGATCGAGTTCAACTCGTTGTCGAAAACGTACAATATGGCCGGCTGGCGCATCGGGTACGCAGTCGGAAACGTCGAGGCGCTGAAGCTCTTGCAGAGGATCAAGTCGAACGTCGATTCGGGGTTGTTTCACCCACTGCAACGCGCCGCCGTAGTTGCGCTCGCGACGGACGAAGCGTGGATCGAGGAGCGAAACACGATCTATCGAGAGCGACTCGGCATTCTGGTTGACGCTCTCGCTACGGCCGGACTCGTCGCAATGCTTCCGCGGGCGACGCACTACTTGTGGACCCGCATCCCCGATGGCGAGACGGCCGAACCGTTGGCGCTTCGCCTACTGAACGAAACAGGGATCGCCGTGGCACCGGGCACGTTCTTCGGTCCGGGCGGTGAGGAATTCGTACGTGTCTCGGCGACCGCACCGACCGGACGGATCCGCGAGGCGGCCGAACGGCTGTCGTCGTGGCGGTCTGGGGCTCAGTCGTAGCGAACGTGTGGATTATGGTGGGTGTGGGACCAGCTTTGGCGATCAGTGTGGCGATGCCGTCGTTCTGAATGGGATCTTGTCGAACGGACACTTCTCAATCAATCACTATTTCTCTCGGTCTCTAGGTTTCTTGAGGCTCTTGATACACGCCCCGATACTCGGCAGGTAGGAGTTCCGCGAGGTGCCTCATCACGCCATCCGCCATGCGTTGGCGGTCTTCGCGTGTTAGCTTGCCCGTTGGCCGTTCGAGATTGAAAGGATCGCCGACGCGAAAATGGAAGTCGGTTCTTCGGAAGCGTTTGACGTTCACTTTGGCTTTTTCCACGCCCCAAAAAGCCATCGGAAGGATGGGGGCGCCGGACTTGAGAGCGATGACGGTGATGCCGGCATTGCCGCGCCCGAGTTTGCCGTCGCCGCTACGCGTACCTTCAGGCATGATGCCAAGCATTCCACCGTCTTTCAGTACTTGCAGCGAGGTCCGCAGGGCGGCCATGTCGAACTCACCGCGCTTGATGGGAATGGACTCCCACTGATCGAGCAGCCAACCCATGAATTTGTTATCCCAGGCTTCAGCCTTGACGAAGGTCCTAGCACCGCAAGAATGCAGAAGCATCCGTAGAGGCGGAATTTCCAACGCAGTCACGTGGTTAGTGGCAAGAATGAACGGACCCTCGATCGGGATCTTTCCCAGGCCCTGGGCATCGACTCGGAACAGGATCCGAGTGACCGCTCGTGCCACTGCATCCAGTAGGCTGCCGCCGAATCGACTCATTCTCCTGGCGCCGCACTGACGATTTCTATGGCGTTGGGAATGATCTCCAATTCCAGCTTCCGGCCTTCGGTGCAAAGCGTTTCGCCATCGGCGTGGGCAGGCAGCGTGCCTTCCATCGCAGTCACCGTGATGCGATTCGTTCGCCCGGTGGTGATCGCCGGGTGCTCGGCTTGCGTCCCCTTCATGAACTTCAGCATGACAGCGAAGATACGCGGGCGGCTGACTTGCCGCGCAATACAGAGATCGAAGACACCGTCGTCGGGCACCCCGTTCGGCGCCATCATAAAGCCGCCGCCCATGCGGGTTCCGTTCATAACGGACACCATCAAGGCGTGCAGATCCATGGGCTGGTCGTCGAATTCCAGCCGCACCAGCGGCGCCTTGAAGTACAGGAAGATGGTCTTGATGGCAGCCACGAAATAGCCGACAAATCCGCGCACATGCTTCATCTTGGCGGCCACGAATCCCACCATAGCGTCAAATCCGATCCCGACGCCGTTGCCGAAGTAGCGGCCTTCGGGGAAATCACCGCCCACAACGCGCCCTACATCGATGGTGCGGCGACGATCGGCTATCAACGCTTCACAGCCGGCGGCAAGTTCGATGGGAATTCCAACGCCGAAGGCAAAGTCGTTGCCACGTCCCACGCACAACACGCCCATGGTGACAGTATGGCCGGCGTTCTTGGCCACCATCAAGCCGTTCAACACTTCGTTGGCTGTGCCGTCGCCTCCGACAGCCACCACGACGTCGACTTCCGCCGCTGCTGCTTGCGCAAGCTCAACAGCATGCCACGGCCGTTCTGTTTGCACGAGATCGAAATCAAGGCCCGATTTGCGCAGCCTTCGCTCGATCTCGGGAATAGATTGCCCGGCCGTTCCACCCCCAGCCGCCGGATTGACGATCAACCGATACTTACCCATATAGATACCGTCCCCTGCCCCCTGAAGTTCTGGAATTGTACAGCGAATGGCATGGAACAACGAGATTCAAAGCACGGAGGGCATGAATTCGTCAGGAATTCGGACCTAAATCGCTTGCTCCTCAAGTGCTTTCTCAGGGATGATGTCGGGATTGGAGGAAGCATGCCACAACTCAACGACCATCCGACGTTGGCCGATTTCCAAGCCTATGTTGCGCAGATGGAAGTAGAGCGTAGGTTCGAGGATCAATCCGCCCAAGACAAGTGCCTGTTGTTGGGAGAAGAGATCGGCGAGCTGTTCAAGGCCGTCCGCAAGTCTGAAGGCTTGAAGGTCGACGACGCCTCGCACTTCGGCACCATCTCCGAAGAATTGGCCGATATCTTCATCTACGTCTGCGCCATCGCTAATCGATATGATATCGACCTCGAGACGGCTTTCCGGGACAAGGAAGCCATCAACCATGGAAGATCCTGGATTGAGCAAGGCGATCTGTTCGCCGGGTTCGAATCTCGATCGGATAACGACAAGACCAACGAGGATGGCGATGCAAGACATCATTCCATTAAAGAAATCACAGATTGATCAGTCCGTCCGTGTTCTCACGGCCGCCTTTGCCGACGATGTCATGTGGAAGGCCATTCTTCCCGATACCGCGGAGCGAAATCGCGTGATGCCGACTTTGTGGCGCGGCGTGACCGCCCATTGCCAGCGATATGGGATCGTAAACACAACGCCCGACGTCACGGGCATTGCCGCGTGGACCAAGCCCGGACATGCCTATCTAACGTTGTGGAAACAGATTCGAACCGGTTTCCTGCTCTCTCGCTCGGTCATGCTGATGAGTAAGGAATCACGAGATCGCTTCATCCGCGTCATGAAACAGATCGATGGGCTGCATCGCCAACTCATGTCACAGCCTCATTGGTATCTGTGGGCCCTCGGCGTTGATCCCGAGCACCAGAGAAAGGGAGTCGGTCGAAGTCTGTTGGCACCCACACTGGCCGACGCCCGGAACGCTGGATTTCCCTGCTATCTTGAAACGGAAACCGAAGGCAACGTCACCTTCTACCGCAACCAGGGATTTGAGGTAATCCGTGAGACCGATTTCCCCGAAGTCGGCTTCCGGCTGTGGTTCATGCAAGAACCGGCCGTCTGAGAGCTGCCGGCAATCGATCGGAGGAGACGAAGAAGGAGGAATCGATGTCCAAGAAGCTTGAGCCCGTTGGCACATCTCTTGAAACCGTGATCGTCTCTACCACTCGAATGAAGGAGCTAGCGGAGTTGATCCTTATGCTGCAGCTTGATGATAGGCCTTCTCGGTTCAGAGAGAACGTCGGGCACAGGTCCCGACGCTACACCCATTCGCGACGTCACATCCCTGTTTCTGTAGCGTCGCAACCTGTGTGCGACGTTACGGAGTCTATCCCTGACATGGCTCGTATGGCCCGCACAAACAACAAACCGATTAGCCGCAAGCGAATCTCCGCTTTCCTCCCCTCAGCAAGCTGCGGAGTATCCAGCGGAGATCCCTTATGAAGGAGCTGGCGGAATTCTACTGCAAGGGTTTGGACATAGGACCGTACCAAGAGTCACTGCAGCATTTGGGTTGTAATGTCGGATCCGTCTACCTCGGATTCGATCAGGTCGATGGCGAATCGACTGAGCCACGAAGTGAACTGGGACCGAAATTTTGGTTTACCGTCGACGACATTCATGCCAGCTTCGATTGTCTCGTAGAGCTGGGAGCCACCGTGCGCTATCTCCCGACGGAAAAGCCATGGAGAGCCATACTCGCATCGCTCAAGGATCCCGATGGGAATGTCTTTGGAATCTCGCAACGACTGAGCGGTACGAATGAGTAATCACCTGATCGTCGAAACAGAAGGCTTGCCATCCGGAAGGCAGCAGTTGAGCTAACGATCATCTACAAATCTCGACTTGCAGGAAGCCCTTTGCCAGTTCCTTTCTCGCAGAAATAGATATTCTCTTCGTTTCTTGATAGTTACGCGTATTTCTTACAAAATACTCTCCAGTTAGTGATTTTGGGGGGGTCATGGATTCGGTTGCCATCGTCATGAGTACGGCGGGAGGATTGGCCCTTTTCCTGTACGGCCTTCGGGTTCTCAGCAGTGCGCTGAAGCGGGCCATCGGAGAGAAGATGCGCTCCTTGCTCGAACGCTTGACAGGTAAGGCCTATCGCGGCGTCATCGTTGGCGCAGTGACATCGGGCATCCTTCAATCCAGCAGCATGACGATGGTTCTCCTGATCGGCCTCATCAACGCCGGTGCGCTTAAGTTGGCGCAAGGAATCAGCGTGATGCTGGGATCGGAGATCGGCACGACGCTCACCGCCCAGATCGTCGCGTTCAAGCTCGACAACTACTACCTTCCCATCATCGCCATTGGTTTCCTTCTTTCGGAGATCTTTCGCGGAAAGAAGACGGGCGATGTCGGCCGCATCGTGCTTGGGTTCGGAATCCTCTTTCTGGGCATGAGCATTCTGTCCGGCGGGCTGAAGGGCGTGGCACAGTCGAACACCGTTCTCAACCTGCTGGAAGCATGTGGATCGAACGTGCTTCTTGGCGTGCTCGTCGGCGCAATCGTTACAGCCATCATTCAAAGCTCCTCGGCCATAACCGCCCTGGTCATTGCCATGGGCGCGGCCGGCATTCTCGCACTCCCGGCTGCCATTGCCCTCATGTTGGGCGCGAATATCGGGACCACTGTGACGGCCCAAATCGCATCGTTCGGTTCTTCCCTACCCTCCAGGCGCCTGGCCATGGCGCAATTGCTCGTCAACGTACTGGGGGTGGCTGTTTTCATCCCCTTCATCCCGTGGTACGCCAATAGGATTGCACTAACATCTGCATCGCTGCCGCGACAGATCGCCAATGCGCACACTTTCTTCAACGTCGCAGTCAGCTTGGCTCTCATACCGTGCGTCGGTGGACTGGTCTGGTTGGTCAAGCGAATCATTCGCGGCAGAGAAGCCAAAGCAACGGCAACTCCCCAGTTCTTGGCAGCCGAATTCCTGACTACGCCTTCCGTTGCACTGAGCCAAGCGCGTCGCGAGCTCCTCCGCATGGCCGACATGGCCGATTCGATGATCCGGGCTTGCCATCGCGGCGTAATGGAACGAGATCGTAGCACGGTGTCCGAGGTCTTCGAAACCGAAGAGGCCGTAGACGGTTTGAAACGGGAGATCGAGATCTACTTGGACCGCATTCACGGGGATGCCCTGTCGGGCAAAGAGGAGCGGCGATTGCATGTCCTTCATCACGTGACCGGCGACATCGAGCGTGTCGGAGATCAAGCTGTCAACATCGCCGAGCGTACCCTTGTTCTGCTTCGCGAGCACCATGAGCTTTCGGAGCCCGCTCGCCGTGACTTGAACGACTTGTTCGAAAAGACAACGTCTCTGTACAACCGGGCGGTAGAGTCGCTGCGGGAAGAAAATCGGAAACTGGCTCGCGAGGCACTCGAGTTGGAAGAAGATGTCGATCGGTTGGAACGCGAATACAAGGCCAATCATCTTCTCAGGCTGGAACAGGGTCATTGTGATTCCGCCGCGGGGATTCTTTACGTGGAAATCCTACACAACCTGGAGCGCATGGGAGATCACGCAGTCAATATCGCCGGCGACGTCCTCTATGCCATCTAGTGAACCCTAGCTGTAAGCAAAGGGACGCATGGCACGGTTACTACATGCCGCAGTTCTTCATGCGGAACGATGGCTCCTGCTCATCAGAATCAGCGCCATCAACACGACGCAATGAAATAGTAATCGGCAATCGCTCCCTTAGCATCGCGTAATACAGCGAGGTCCGTCGTATTGCTCCACACCGGCTCGGAGGCGTTCCAATAGAGAATGCCTGTTGTATTGAACCCGATGCCGGAATGGACGTAAATCACCGCGTTGGGAGCCAGCCTGACGCCATTGGGAATGCGGAAAGTGACACCGCGCTCGTTCTCAACCGTCCACCCGGATAGGTCGACGATCTCGTCCCCTTTGTTTTGAAGCGTGAAGTACTCGTCGTTCAGGCTGGCTGCGTCATCGCCGGAAGCGTCGTGATGAAACGGCCACACGAACTCAACTGTGGCATCCCCAGCTTCGATGGTTGGAGCCTGTACCGCGACTTCAGCAGTGACCGAAGCTTGTTGGCCCTGATGATCGATGACTTGTAGCGTCACCGTGTAAGTGCGTTCCACATCGGTCTGGTACAAGTAAGCGGTGACCATCCCCCCGCCTGTGGTCCCGTCGCCGAAATCCCAGGCGTATTCGGAAATCGTTCCGTTCGGAGCCTGAGATCCGGATGCATCGAAGGTGACGATTAGAGGCGATTCTCCTGACGTCGGACTAAAGGTAAACGCGGCTACAGGCAACAGGGCCGGAGTCACACAGCCTCCCATCAGCAGCCCGATCAGCAGACCTGAAAGGGCCAGCATCTGTCTCCTTGTCATGATGATGGAGGATAGCATAATCCATGACGCGTCGTTCGCACTCGGCGATCTGAGACGGCTTATGCCCGATCGCATCTACATCGCCAATCATCTTCGTTCTGTATTCCGATATATGGGATGGTTTGGCTTTAGGAGATGCGGATTCTCCTCTCCATAACGCCGGGCATTGAGAAATCTTGCTCGCCCTACGGCAGAGAAGCGCTCGGGCACACGCCTGGGCGCTTCTCCTTGTTTGTTCAGATCCTGAAACGTGCCGGATCTAGTCTCCTGTCACATAGAGCGTGTAGGAGGGAATCCAATCCGTACCGGTAAACTCACGCACTGCCACATAGTAAACGCCGACAGACAGATCGATGCCTATCCAGCTTGACGTATCGCCGACAGACACATCGTCATTCTCCGCGAGAACATTGCCGAATTCGTCGAACAGAGCAATCTTGGTATCGCCGGTTGTTTCCGTTGAAATGGTCACATAGGTGGCCACAGCAACGTCAAATCTGTAGTAGTCGAGATCCCCAATCACGTCGATGGCACCGGTTGCACAGAGCTGCCCCGGCACGACGCCCATGTCATCGGCCAGTGTGTAATCGTCGTTGGGTTCGATCTCCGAGATGCAGGACGTCCCCGTCACAACGAGCAAGTAGTCGTAGATGACGTTGTCGTCGCCATGCTCCCAGACCATCACGTAGTAGGTTCCCGGCGGAACTTCTTTCTCGATCCAACTCCAGTACTCGCCGATGATGTAATCGTCGTTGGTGGCAATGACATCTCCGAATTCGTCCAGCAGCGCGATTTCCGTGTCTTCGTCCGTCTCTGTCAAGATGGTCAGCACGGTCCAATCGAGCACCTCAAGCGAGAAGAAGTCGGTATCACCAACAACTCCGATCGTTCCGGACACGCAAGCTTCACCAGGAAGCTGCCCGAGGTAATCGGCCAGACCGAGAGAGTCGTTGTCCTCGTATTCCTCGGCACAGCCTTCTGTGTAAACACTCAGTGTGTACGAATAGATGACGTTGTCGTCGCCGTGCTCCCAGACCGCGACGAAATACCGGCCGGCAAGCAGATACTGCTCGATGCCGCTGGAGTAGACGTTGAGCGCAATGTCATCGTTCTGTGCAATGAGGTTTCCATCTGCATCCAACAGTGCAATTTCGGTGTCCTCGTTAGTAATCGTTTCGATCAGCACCCAGCGAGAAGAGCTCAAATCGAAATAGAAGAAATCGATATCGCCCACCACTCCAATTGAACCGTCGATGCATCCGCTTCCGGGAAGATCCGCCACAAGGTCAGCCATTGCTCCTGAATCGTTGTCTTCCACTTCCGTGAAGCACTGCCCCATTCCACCAACGCCGACTGCGAACATCAGGATCATGACAAGCCATCCTGTTCGGTTCCGTTTCATCCTCTCCGCCCCCTCTCTACCTTGTCAAGCAGAATACAACATTTGGCAAGAAGAACGCTCCTTGTCTTCTCTCCCCATCTTCATCGGTGCAAAATTGCTATTGTAGTTCCGCCAATTGATTCAAGTCCGATACTCTGGCAATTCGATACTCCTTCTCAGGCGTCCTCGTTTTGCAATCCTTCGCCATCGCTGAAATCAGCGAACGAGCCGAACGATAACCTAATGTTTTCTAGTAGGAGCTTGGCTCGGTCGAGATCTCCCTCAGCGACAAGGAAGAGAACGGGCTCGATCAACGGACGCACTAGATGGAAATGCTCCCCTTGGGCAAGGCAGGGAATGTCTTCGCTATCGAGCAACGATTTGATCAGGGCGATGTCCACCGGATTGGATGTGGCCACGAGTTCTTTCAATTCCATGTTGCGCCCCTCTTGATTAAACTAGGGTAGCGGCGTTACGATCTGCGAAGCAAGAGAGATTGAAAACGGAATCGCGGATCGCCTTCACTCATGTCGATCGATCGGAATTCCAGAATGTCGAATGCCTCGCAGACCATGCATTTCAATCGCTCATCGTCGTAGAACGAAAAGAATCTTGGAGGATCATGGTCGTCTCCCTCATGGATTCCCTCGTGATCAAAGCCACCATAAGTGCCGAGGTAGAACAGACCTTCGCGCCTTAGAACACGCCGGATTTCCTGCAACACACCGGGAAGCTCACTCTTGGGCAGATGAAGCAGGCTGTTGAATGAATAGACCGCATCAAACGATTCATCCTCGAACGACAGCTCCGCCACGTCCATCACCAGCGCCTCCAGACACTTGTCGCGACAAAGCCGCACCATTTCCGGGGACAGGTCGATGCACGTCACGTCACGTCCTTGATCGGCAAAGAACCGACCATCCCGGCCCACTCCGGCTCCCACCTCAAGTAGCGTGACAAGTCGATTCTTTCGGAGTTGCTGTAAGAACCCAATCCGCTCGTCAGCTTTCCATTCCGGCAAGACATATCGATCTCGCGCTTCAGCACCGTTGTCATAGGCTTGCCTCAATCGATCGCGCAGCGGATCACTCATGATTTGCCTTGGTACGGAATACCAGCTCCGCCATTTCATTCAGATGTCCGATCTCGTAGGTAGGCTCGATCCCCGTCGTGTTGGTGCGCTGATCCGCATTGAACCAGCACGTATCGATGCCGTAATCGGCCCCACCACGTATGTCCGAAGAAAGGGAATCGCCGACGATGAGCACATTGGCCTTGTCCGGTTGCCCCATTCGCTCAAAAGTAATCTCGAAGATTGCGCGATCGGGTTTGGCCGCGCCGACCTCTTCGGAGATAATCACGTGATCGAACGTATCTCCCAGCCCCAACCGTGCGATACGGGCACGCTGCACATCGGCAAACCCGTTGGTCAGCAGGACCAAGCCGATACGATTCTTCAGCCTGGTCAACAGCGACTCGGCACCATCGATGAACGTCGATTCCCGAATGACGTTCTTCAAGAATGTCTCGCCGAATACGCTCGAGTCGCCGGCAATTCCCAATTTCTCAAACACTCGCATGAAGCGCTTGCTTCGAACCTCTTGTGCGCGCAGGACTCCGGCTTCGAATTCCTGCCAGAGAGAATCGTTGATCGCGTGATAGATATCGCAGAAATCCCCGCGAACTTGCAGTCCCATCTGAACGGGCGTCGATTTCAAGGCGACGGCCTCGGCTTGTCGAAAATCGAGCAACGTTCCATCTGCATCGAAAATGAGCCAGGTATAGGAAGTCAATTCACACTCCTCGATCCGGGGTTGGGGAGATCTAGCGGGTTCTCTTTTTCGAGTCTTTCAACAGCCTCATCCTGGCATAGAAAGCGATGCTGATTCCCAGCGGAGGAAGCGAAAAAATCAACGACGCTGGGAGGTGCTTCCAGCCGGTGAAGACTACGAAGTAGGCAATCGCCAACACAAGGAAGCCGAGGGCCGCCAACCCGTCGCGGTGCCAGCCAATGGCGAGGATCGCGATCACACACAGCGACGGGATGAGATGTTTGACGAAGTCGCCGCTGGTCTCCCACAAATCATTGCCCTCGAGAAAAACATCCATGGCAAACATCGCCAGGAAGAAGGCCAACGCCATCGCCAACACCCGTGGTGTCCAAAGCAACAAGACCGTGCCCAATCTTGGCTTCATTCAGCCTCCCGCTCAGCCTGAGCGTTTACTCGACCAGTTTCCCTCCGAAAGAGATTCTCCCCGCCCCTGAGGGTAAGTAGAGGACATGGACGTTCTCCACCGGGCGTTCCATGATCCCAGCAATCGCCGTCGTGAGCTTCTCGACCTCAACACGCAGGTCCTCGATTTCAGGCAACTGAGCCTTGAGCACGGATACGAACACAGGACAAAGCTTCAGAGCATCCTCAATGCTGTTCTCCGCATAGTGCGAACGGGGCAGTCCTCGAATGCGAACCCACGTTCGTCCGGGTGGTGTCTCGAAGATCTTCCCGGCCGCGCCGGCAATCTCTTTTACCCAGTTCGGACGAATGGTTTCGTGGTCGAAAAGGACCGCTTCGATATCAAGGATCGGCATCTGCACTCACCGTTGCATTCTAGCCCGAAGCGCGTTCGTTTCGTAGTCTGAGATATACGACCGTGGTGCAAGTATGGAGCTCGCCGTCCGGCCCCGTCTTTTCCTCGAGAAAGCTCGATTCTTGGTGGAAGCCACATCGTTCGGCCACTCGGCGACTTCGCGCATTGGTTTCGTCGCAATGGATACGAACTCGATCCGCTCCCAAGTGATCGAAGATTCTCGCCACCGTCGCCATGACGGCTTCCGTGACGTAACCTCGCCCTTCGTGGGCACAATCGGCGATGGACCCGATGATGAAGTCGGCCGGCTCTCGATTGAACGGCCCGACATACACCTGAGCTACGAAATTTTCGCCAGCCTTGTCGAAAGCACCGACGAAATAGCACGTTCCTTCGTCCCAATAAGTGGCCAGCGCACCCAAGGTCTTCCGCGTGTGTTCCTCGCTCGTCAGAGACATGGCCACGTTGCCTGATTCGTAGCGTCTCAAGTGTTCGCGATTTCTCAGGCTCATCCGGTAGTACCACGAAGCGTCTCCCTCAGTATAGGGACGCAGGATCAATCGTTCCGTCTCGAATCGCACTGGCAATCGGCCGTCCGACGAGCTCATCACATCCTCCTGTTTAGAAACCTAGACCGCTCCAAGGTATTCCCGATCCGGTAAATCGCCGTTCAGGATTCGTGCGACGTCATGCGGGAAGAAGCGCAGGATGAGAAGCTGTTCGATGGAAGCCCAGCGTAAGCCCGTTTGACCGGAATCGGGATTCGAACCCAGTTTCGCATCTTGTCCGTCTTTCATGCGACACTCGAAGATCATCTCTACCTGATGAAAGTCGGGATCGATCTCCGAGTCAGGGAAGTCGGCGGCAATGAATTCGCGCACCCAGCGCAGGCGGCCTACTTCAATCTTCAGACTCGTTTCTTCTTCCACCTCACGCAGCAGGCATTCGTGTAGAGTCTCCCCAGCGCGTTGCCCCCCGCCGGGGAATACGAACCAGTCGCCGGCCCGATCGCGATAGCTGGACAACAACACATTGCCGTCGGACTCGATGAACCCTCGTGCTGAAATCCTCGGATAATTCAGATCGCAATCCTTTCGACCGCGTTGCAGGGCCTTTAGCCGGAACGAGTGCTTGACGCACTAGGCATCGTCGCAGATCTCGTCCTCGTTCACCCAAAAGCCGGTTTCGTCGGAGGTCAGCTTACGCCGCTCGGCCAGAAAGACGATCAACTCGTCCGCGGTCATGTCCTGTGTTGAGCAGGTATGGAATCGAGCCACCTGCCCAAACCAATCGTCGATGGCTGTTCGAAGCGTGTTCTGGGTATAGGTCTCACCCGATTCGATCATCTTCCACATGACCTCATGGCCGTGGATGCTTTCTGTCATTGATTCACTCTTCATGATGAGCCATTGTCAATGAGCGTTTTCTCGAAATCAATGACGGATACTCGTTACAGCCAATCAGATTGCAGTGCTTGGTTTCAGCGGTATTCCGGATTGGGGTGATCGAAACGACAGCCGGCATCCCAGGCGGCGCGCTGATTGCCATGTACCGGAATACCTCCCGCATCTTTAATCATCCGCGCCAGGTGCAGCAGGTTCCACGCCATGAACGTCGTGTTGCGTTGGGTGAAATCGTTTTCGGGACCACCGGATCCGGGATCGAGATACGAGGGGCCGGGCCCCACTTCTCCGATCCAACCGGCGTCGGCTTGAGGAGGTATGACATAGCCCAGATGTTGTAAGGCATACAGAACGCTCATGCTACAATGCTTGACCCCATCTTCATTCCCGGTAACGATGCAACCACCGACGCGTCCGTAGAAGGCATATTGTCCGTGCTCGTTGAGAATGCCCGACATGCCGTAGAGTCGCTCGATCGCCTGAGTACAGATCGACGACTTCTCGCCCAGCCAAATTGGTGTTCCCAGTACCAGAATGTCTGCAGCCATCACCTTCTCGTGGACCTCCGGCCAATCGTCGACTTCCCACTCCCGTGCCGTCATGTCCGGATAGACCCCGGAAGCGATGTTGAAGTCCACCGGACGGAGCATCTCCGTGGTCACGCCGTTTCGTTCCATGATCGTCTGAGAAACAGAAAGCAACGCTTCCGTGTGCGAAAGCTCGGGCGATTTCTTCAGCGTGCAATTGAGAAACAAGGCGCGGAGATCCGAGAAATCCCATCGGCTCGTTTCGCAGAATTCGATTTGCTGTTCGTTCAATCCCATGATCTCCTCCCGATCCAGCATAGCGGGAGCGTTATCTGCGACAAACTCGACGAACGAGTCCGAGACCTCTACCGCTTCCAATAGGTGAATTCGGGCTCGTAGCATGAGCCGTCCAGTTCGGCCACCATCTCCTGCATGCGTGCTTGTGCGTCGGCGACAGCGCTGTTGTAGATGACAGGGCCGATTTCCTTGACGATGAAATCGAGTAACAAGGATGTCTTCAAATCCCCGATGTCCTGATCCAAGCTTTCAGCAAAATACCGCTTGAGGGACAAGATCAACGCTTGGCGATGATCCTTGGTGAGTTCTATGGTCACGCGTAATCGTCTCCTTCGTGGATGAAGACTCAGCGATGTTCGGCCGGAGCACCCAGACCGGGGATACGCACGCGATGCTCGAGCATGAGCAGTAGTCTGGACACGATGAGTACAATCACAAGATAGATGGCGGCAACGATGATGTAGGTCTCGAACGTGCGCGCCGTGTGCAGCGCGATCTTCTTGCCGACGAACGTCAGCTCAGTGAGTGAGACGAAGTAGGCAAGAGACGAGTATTTGATGGAATAGATCAACTCGTTGGACCAAGACGGAATCACCAGCCTCAAGGCCTGTGGGAGAATGACGTAGGCAATGGACTTGACACGGCTGAGGCCAACGGCCCGGGCCGCCATCATCTGCCCGGATTGAATCGACTGCACCGCTCCGCGGAAATATTCGGCTTGATACGCGGCGCTGTTCAGGCCCAATCCAATGATCGCCGCCGCCAGAGGAGAAATCCGAATGCCCAGCATGCCAAGATACGGAGGGAGTCCGTAATAAACGACCAACAGCTGGATAAGCAGAGGAGTGCCCCGGAAAAACTGAATATACCCACCCGTAATCCAGCGGACGGGACGCGGCCCGTACACCCTTCCCATCGCAAGGAAGATGCCAACGAGGAAACCGAGGGTGACAGATCCTGCCGTGATCCAAAGCGTCATCTTCGTCGCTTCAAGCAACCTAGGCAGAATGTCCCATGCGAATTGGAAGAAACCCATTCTTTCTCCTACTCTCCGTACAATTCGGTAATCTTGCTTAAGAACTCACGTGTCCGCTTCTCCTTGGGCGCCGTGAAGAACTCTTCCGGAGGACCTTGTTCAAGGATTCCGCCACTTTCCATGAAGATAATTTCATCTGCCACAGAACGTGCGAATCCCATCTCATGAGAAACAACCAGCATCGTCATTCCCTCTCTTGCCAGGCTGATCATGACCTCAAGTACCTCGCCGATGAGTTCGGGGTCCAACGCCGAGGTCGGTTCATCAAACAGCATCAGCTGTGGAAACATGGCAAGGGCACGGGCGATCGACACGCGCTGTTGCTGGCCTCCGGAAAGCTCAGCCGGATAGGCATCTACTTTCTCCACCAGCCCAACTCTTTCCAGCTCTTCCATCGCCAGACGCGTCGCCTCCGCCTTCTTCATGCCCTTGACCTTCATCGGTCCAATGCGCACGTTGGCCAGCGCGTTCAGATGTGTGAACAAGTTGAAGGATTGGAATACGAATCCGATTTCAGCACGAATGCAATTGATGTTCTCGCGATGACACGTGATTTCCTTATCTCCCAGCCAAACGCGTCCACTATCCGGAACCGAGAGCTGATTGATGCAACGAAGCAGCGTGCTTTTTCCCGTTCCTGAGGGGCCGATCACAACCTTCGTTTCCCCGCGTCGCATCTGCATAGATATCCCGCGCAGTACATGATTGTCACCGTACGATTTATGCAGATCTTCGACCTTCAGAATGACATCGCCCGGGATGCTGGATTGGGATTCGTTCATACTATCGTTCGACCTTTCCTTTCATCTCAAAGCCGGGGATACGCAGTCGATTCTCGAGGAATCCAAGAGCCGCATTTCCGGCGTAAGTCAATACCAGATAGACGAAGGCAACGAGGATCAGGATCACAAGGATGTATTTCACACCCATCACAAACTGTATGCGCGTAAAGATTAGGGTTCCCTGTTTCGTCAACTCGAGCACACCGATGGCGCTGGCAAGCGACGTGTCTTTGAGCACGCTGGAGAACTCATTCGTCCACGGCGGAATCGATAACCGAAAGGCTTGCGGAAGAATGATGTAGCGAATGGCCTGAATTTTGCTCATACCTAGTGCTCGCGCCGCCATCATTTGACCTTGACTAACCGACTGGATGGCGCCACGAAAGATTTGCGATTGATAGGCCGACGAGCGAAGCCCCAAAGCGATCAGTGCAGACGTAAAGGCAGGCAGCAAGATATTGAACGACCTTGCTAACCCACTGTGGAGAATGAGAATGAGAACAAGCGCGGGAATGCCTCGAAAGAGCTGCTCATATCCCCGACAAAACCAGCGAAGAGGCCGGTAGCCGTAAACCTGCGCGAACGCGATGATGAAGCCCAGTAGCAACCCGGTTCCGAGCAGTCCGAGCGTCAGCAGAATCGTGGTTGGTAGTCCCTTGACGATGAGAAGCTCGAGGCTTTGCCAAATGGTCGCCATGGATGAAGTATACCTTTCAAAGCGGAGCGAGAGGAACGCGCGGCATCACGCGCGCTCCTCTCTGCTCTTGCTTACAAACGCACCTTTAGCTACTGATTCGCCAAGTCAGCCAACGACTGCGCGAAATCCACGACGTTCCCAGCATCAAGCAATCCAATGCTTGCTTTCCAGGCCGCTTCAACCGCAAGAATGCCTGGCCCCATATAGGCCAGCCTGAGGTTCTCGTATACTCCCAAGGTCTTTAACTGCGCCACTCCGGCGTTTATCAGAGGAAGCAGACCGTTGGGATCGCCTTCGGCCACGAAGAACCCGAAGTCCTCGTTGGTCTTGATGATACCAGCAATGGCCAGTTCCTCTTCGGCAGTTGCGCTGGCTACGGATGCCGGCTCATCCTGAATAACGGCGTGGATGTTGCCGTTGATCAGGTCAAGGACGGCGAGCGGATAGAGCGTATATTCCACAAGGATGACGCTCACTCCCGCATCGATCAATCCCTGAATGAATCCGGCTCCGGTGGTTTCCACCTGAGCACCCACGGTGTAGCCAAGGCTCAACGCCGTCACAATGTTGAGACCGGAATCGGCACGGATCAGGATCGCCTGATCGGAACTCCAATAGGGATCGGAAAAATCAACCTTCAACTCCCGATCATCCGTAATGGTGGCCCCTGAGGCACCGATATCAGCACGTCCAATTCCAACATCATCAAAAATGATGTCCCAGTCATAAGAGATGATGTTAATCTCGAATCCTTGGAGAGCCGCAATGCAACGCATCACGTCGAGATCGAATCCGAGTAGATTACCTTCGGCATCAGCCCACTCAAACGGGGGCCAAGTCGTATCCGAGGCCACATCATACGTTTGTGCTAGGCCGGACACGGCCAACAGTCCAATAAAGAAAACAGCTAGAAGAGCTCTTTTCATTCTTGCACCTCCTTATGAAGAATATAGCACGAACCGCTCAAAACTTTCAAACCGCCTGGCTGGCTGAAACGAGAACAACCACCGCTAGAGAGATGCCGATTCCAGCAGGCTAGATGCATATGGCCTTCAGGGGATCGCTCCCCAAGAGAGAACTAGAGGGGCAAACGAAGCACTTCGAGTCGTCGTCGAGCTTCGTCGCCTGCCATTGCGAAGAACGCTTCCAGCGTTTCGTATCTGAAATGCTTGCCTTCATGCGTAGGGAACTGATATCGAACGATGGCTACCGTAACTTCGGTTCTGTTCATGAACGATCTCCCTGACTGGGGTACATGTCGTTGTCACAATCGAGAAACGGGATTCAAATACAGGATCCGTAGACGGCCAGGACCGACCTGCTATAGGTTGAATCTTGAAACTGGAGAAGACTCGGGCTACTTCGGCTCCGTCAACCCCAAGAAGATGTCGGCGGCCAAAGCTGCAATTTCCACCTTTACCTCGAGCGCAGGAACGTTTTCCCCTAATCCATGGAGCATGGTCGTTCGAACGGCACGTGACATTTCACTCTCCCGCCTCGTGAAGTCCGCGTATTCCGCCGTCCAAGCCAGCATCTGTGCCCGCTGTTCATCAGTCAAATTGCCATAAACGGTTGGTTCAACGGCTGTGGCCCTACAGGCAACGGCCTCCACGCGGCCGTCAGCATAAATCGATAGACGATCGCAATGATTTAGTCCGCCCGCGTCGCGCGCCCAGGAGAGCACCAGCTGTTCTGCTGGTTCCTCAGCAAGCGGTTCCGTTGAGGGTTCGGCCTCTACTGAATCGCTCGGCTCCGCTTCTTCCACAACCGGCTCTTCGGCCGTGGATGCGGATTCCTCGACATCCGGCACGACATCAGCGGGCTCTTCCGCAGCCGGTTCTGTCGTGTCAGCAACTACGGGGTCCGGGGTCGAAGACAACTGAGACGACCTGTCATTACACCCCGACAAACTCAGCACCAGCCCTGGCACAAGAAGGGCCAGTACAACCAGTGCAAGCAACGATTTGACACTCATGATCAGCTCCTCCCGACCTCCGGCATGTGCCGAGTCCGAAAGGAACAATGGATGGCCATTACCGAGCGACCGTACGCCCCTCAACCTGAACTATCGTAGCTATTATGAAGCCCAAGTCAAGAGCGGGACATGCGGCAGGCAGTCAAGCCAGTGGCATCGTGTTTGGGGCTTATGGCAGCTGATAGTCCCAGGCGCAGAACCCGTTCCCTTCAAGAATCGATTGGGTGATCGTGCAACGTGTGAACTCAATCCCGAGAATCGGCTCCCAGAATTGACGTGCCCAACCGGCGGCTCGATAACAGAAGATGGAGGCGACTTTCGGTTCTTTGGCTTCGCGAATCAGCGAGCAAAAGCAGTAGGCTCGGCGTCGCTCCTCCGGCGTACCCGCCTTGTCATACGCTTCTTTGTTGTACGCGACTTTGGACAAATGCAGAACCTTGCCGTCACAATAGGGCGGATCGATCCATCCGCCGGATCGCGTCGCCGCCAACTCCTTGTTCTGGGCATCGAGAACGACCTGAATGTTTCGCCCGGACTCTTCATAGATGGTCCGGTACTTGGCCGTATCCTCGGCCGGACGTACCAGGGCCACGCGCGAAAGGATATCGAACTGCTGATCCTGATCCGAATATTGTTTCAGTCGTTCCAATGACTGTCCCACCCAAGCGGCTCGTTCGTCAACCAAGGTGAACGGTGTGATGCCATCTCCGCCTTCCCAGATCTCGTTGGCAAGCTCCTCACCCAACACCCGCATCAACTGCTGCCTGTAGATCTCGGGCCAAGCCAAGAACGCCCCACGAACTTCAATTCGATTGGCCTCTTCGTTCTCCGGGTCGTAATCGTGGTAGATCTCCACCAATTCCAACTCCGGAGCCAAACCGACCCGATTCATGTGACCATAAATTTGGCCGGAGGTCTCTCCCAACGTGCCGGCCGGTCCACGATGTATTGCCGAGAAGAAGTCGAGCCGGCGCAGGGTATGCGTCTTGACGTTTCCTTGATTGATCGATTCGGAAACCGGGAAACCGATTTCCGAGTCGAATCCGTCGACCGGGGTGTCGAACCGGAAGACATGCGTCAGCGGTCCGATCGCCACGGCTTCACAAGCGTGCCTGATCTCTTCCATCCTGGGAGGAAGTTCATCTCGGGACTTGATCGGCTGCCGAATGCCTGCGAACAGGGCCTCCTCCCGGAGGACATGTCGAATATCCGTGTCTTGCTGCGTCATCGTTCCTCTCTTGTCAGATCTTCGAATTGAGTCTCTACATGATTCCGCTCGAAGTATAGGCGCTTGCGTCTCTCCGGCGTTTCACTGCCGTAACGGTCTCATGAATCGGGACAACTCAGAGGGACAGATGCGTCCTTGATCGCGTCGATCGTCATGATGCTGATCGATGGTGCGAAGGACGTATTCTTCGTTTCGGCGGCGATCTGTTGTCAATTCGGACACCACCGGCTCGAGCTGGGTTCGCTTGACAATGCTCGTTCTCGATCATTCGTTCTTGACAGGCGGCTGTCGTTCGGACAAACACGCGACACAGCACAGGCACAAGTATCACCCCTCATAGACAAACGCAGACATCAACACCGTAAGACTAGGCAGCAAGCACGTCAATTGTGATCGGTCATTGCGTTCTCAACGGCAGTGATCCTTCCGCCCTGTTGAATCGCGCGGTTCAGTAAGAGAGGATCTCCTCGGGCCGAGTTCAAAGGAGGACGCCTGTGGAAACCATGAAAGCCATCCAGTTGATGGAGATTGGCCGGCCTCTCGAAGCCCGAGAGGTACCGATTCCGGAACCAGGTCCGAACGAGATCCTCGTTCGCGTTCAAGCCGCCGGCATCTGTCGATCGGATGTTCACTACCGCTCCGGCCTGGCAACCGTCGGCCCCTTGCCGCACACGCCCGGTCATGAGGTCGCCGGTATCGTCGAGAAGATCGGATCGGAAGTAACGGGACTGCAGTATGAACAGCGTGTCGCCCTTCACTACTTGGTCACGTGCGGCAAATGCTCGATGTGTAGAACGGGGCGCGAGCAGTTTTGCCCCAGCGGGCGCATGATCGGAAAGGACATTGCCGGCGGGTATGCCGAAGCCATTGTCATGCCTGTCGGGAACGCCGTGCCCTTGCCTGACGAGGTCTCCTTCGAACACGGAGCCGTTCTGATGTGCTCCACGGCCACTGTGTTTCATGCTTTGAGAAAAGGGCGATTGGCTCCTGGAGAGAGCGTTGCCGTTGTTGGCGTGGGCGGCTTGGGACTATCGGCGGTTCAATTGGCATTGGCCTTTGGAGCAACCGAAGTGTTCGCCATCGACATCGATGAAGGCAAACTGAAGATGGCCGCCGACTATGGCGCGATTCCCATTCATGCCGCAGCCGGCAATCCTGTCGAAGAAGTTGCTCGGAGAGCGGGAGGGGGCGTCAACCTCGCTTTGGAACTTGTCGGGCTGCCTCAGACGATGCGCCAATCCGTCGAGATGCTGTGCGTGCAAGGGCGCGCTGTCATGGTCGGATTGGCATCCGATCCCCTCGTCGTGGACACCTACCGGCATCTGCTGGCCAAGGAAGCGGAGATCATCGGGTGCTCCGATCATCTTCTTTCCGAATTGCCGATCGTGATCGAGCTCGCTCGCCAGGGGAGACTTGATCTATCGTCTGTGGTCGCACGCAGGATCCCTCTGGAAGCGGACGCTGTCAACGGCGCGCTAGATGAGCTTGAGAGCTTCTCGGGAATCGTCCGCACCGTGATCAAGCCCTGAGCAACCGTCTAGCGGGCTGAGGAGGGCATCGCCACATATTCCGGCAGGGAGTAATCCTCGATCGAGGAAACAACTAGGTCGGCTTCTTCAAACGTCAGACATCGTGTGACCTTGTTGGGAACGGCAACGCAGAAGATGCCCGCTGATTTCGCCGCCTTCACTCCCTGTTGGGAGTCTTCGAACACAATCGCTTCATTCGGTTGAACCTTGAGATATTCAAGCGCCTTGAGAAAGAGATCGGGAAGCGGCTTGGTGTGTGCCACATCCTCTGCACACACGATGGCGTCGAAGGGTTCAATCAGATCATGCTGCTTGAGCAGGCCCTCCACCCACGTGCGCTCGGAACTCGAAGCAACAGCGAGGCCAAGGCCCGCTGATCGTGCATCGCTGATCAGCTTGCGAACGCCCGGCAGCACGGTTTCAAGTTCCAGCAGCTGCAATTCTCGAGACATTCGCCGATCGTGAAGCGCGATACGATCCACCCGCTCACCAAGATGTTCCTCCAGTAAATCGTAGGCTTCCGGAGGATCGGCAGAAGCTCCCAGCAACGACGCCCATTGCTCTATGGACACAATCAACCCGTACTCTTCAAAGATCTCCAGCCACGAAGTGCGCATAGGTGATTCCGTATCCAGAATCAATCCGTCGAAATCAAGAATCAACGCGCAAATTGCCATTCCTTGAGTCTCCTCCTTCCTGTGTCGGCGATCAACATGGATCGCGCGGAAACCTTTAGGGTAGCGATTCGGACTCCATCAAGGCAAGACAAGCTCATAATCGACCATGGGTAAGCGCGAAGAAGCATCTCACCACAATCACCATGGTATCCATCGGGATCGAATCATGGTGAACCCGGTCAAGCGGCGCTGATTACTATCGATTGATCGGAACCCCCGGCAACTCGAGGTTCTTCGTCACAACACGCTTCAGATGATCTTCCTCGAAAAACGAAGTGAAGAACACAGGTTGCGACGCTCCATCCATTTGCGACGTCACATCCCTGTTTCTGTAGCGTCGGGCCCTGTGCCCGACGTTCGTGTCGGGCCTTGTCCCCGACGTTAGCGTCTGACATGGCTCATATGGCCTGCACAAACAACAAGCTGAATGGGTGCAGCCTCCAAGCCGATGGGCATCGCCCGATTGGCTGGATGTGTGGATTAGATTAGGATGATCTAACACCCGTAGGAAGTGATGAACATGGTTCTTCGTATTCTACTGTTGGCGACGGCTCTCCTCCTGATCGGAGGGGCGATTCTCGTTCAGGACATCGTTGATCGTCCACTCCCGGAATACGACGGGAGTGTCGAATCGGTCGGGGTGCAGATGCCGATCGAGATCCTGCGGGACGCGCACGGAGTGCCCCACATCTACGCGGCGAACATGCACGACTTGTTCTTCGCCCAAGGCTACGTTCAGGCGCAGGATCGCTGGTGGCAAATGGAATTCTGGCGGCATACGGCAAGCGGAACGCTCAGCGAACTGGTCGGGATGACGACCGCCTCGCTTCGGGCCGACATTTTCATTCGCACCCTCGGCTGGCGGCAGGTCGCCGAGCGAGAACTGGCCGCGATGGACCCCGAAACAAGGCAATGGCTCGAAGCCTTCTGCGATGGTGTCAATGCCTACCTCTCGGTTCGCTCGCCAAGCCGGCTGGCGCTTGAATACGCGGTTCTCGGATTGACGGGGATCGAGTTCGACATCGCGCAGTGGAGTCCGCTCGACACCCTCGTTTTCGGCAAGCTGATGGCATGGGACATGGGCCTAGAAGAGAGCAAGGACGTGCTTCGCGGCGCGCTCTACGAACGGATAGGATCGGCCATGACCAACGCCTGGCTCACGCCTTCGTGGCCCTACGACAAGCGGTCGACAATCGTGAGGCCAGAGGATCTTCCCACACCCGCTGAGGAGAACGCTTCATCGGTCGGGCTGACACCTTCATCGACAGGGCAGACGGCCTATCTTCAACTCGAATGGAGCGAGGTCAGCGCCGCGCTCGGCACGGGCCCCGGGGGAGGGACGAACGCCTGGGTCGTCAGCGGGGCACACACCGAGAGCGGGATGCCGCTTCTGGCCAACGACACGCACCTTGGGATCCAACTTCCGTCCGTCTGGTATCAGATCGGCCTACACTGCGTCGAGGGCGACGATCCGGCGTTCGATGTAGTCGGCTTCACTTTCCCGGCCTCGCTCGGCGTCGTCATCGGCCACAATGGATCGATCTCCTGGGGGATTTCCAACGGATTCCCCGACGTTCACGACGCATATAGACTGCGGATCAACCCCGAGAATCCGCTTCAGTACGAGTGGAACGGCCAGTGGCGCGACATGACCGTGCGCGAAGAGACAATCAGGTTCGGCGACGGATCCGAGCCGGTCATGATTACAGTTCGCGAGTCGCACCTTGGGCCAATCACGACCGACAACCGGCTCGACCCCCATACCGGCGAGATCTCGGGCTTCGACAATGACGAACCGATCGTGCAGCGGTGGACCGCGCTTGATCCCGGAACCGTGTCTCGGGCCGTCCTGGCGCTCGATCGAGCCAAGGACTACGATGCCTTTCGCGCCGCGTTACGCTATTGGGACGTCCCGGCCCAGCACTTCGTCTACGCCGATGTCATTGGGAATATCGGCTACCAGTTTGCCGGCCGGGTTCCGATTCGCGCCGAAGATCACGACGGCCTCGCACCGAGCGCCGGGTGGACCGACGAACACGAGTGGAAGGGCTTTCTCCCGTTCGACGCCCTGCCGCACACCCTGAACCCGATTGGCGGCATCATTGTCGCCGCCAACCACGCTGCTGTCCCTCTGTCCTACTACGAGGCGCTTGCAGCAAACTTGGGCGGGGGCTTCAACTACGCTATCAGTCGGGATATAGATTACGCTTACCGCGCCGCTCGGATCGAAGAACTGCTAACTGCCACACCTCTTCATTCCATCGAGTCATTCCAGAAGATCCAGGCCGACGTGAGGCTCTTGAGTGCCGATGAGATCCTCCCCTATCTTGGCGACCTTCCGTTTCCCGATGATGGACTCATCAGCGCGCGTAAGTGGCTCCTCAACTGGAATCGACGTTTCACCGCGTCGAGCGCCGAAGCCGTACTCTACGCCTGCTTCTGGCGGAACCTCGTCCTCGGAATCTTCGGCGACGAGCTCGGCCCCGACGTAAGCCATCTCGTCGGTGGGGATCGCGAGATGCGGGCCATCTGTCTCCTGCTGGAAGAACCCGACAACGCCTGGTGGGACGACGTCTCAACGAGCGACCGCATCGAGAGGCGCGACGAAATCCTCGTCCGCGCGTTCATCGAAGGCTTTGCCGACGCGGTGACACTATGCGGCGCCGATCGAACACTGTGGGCCTGGGGCGACATCCACACCGCAACCTTTGTCAGCAATCCGCTTGGAAAGAGCGGTGTCGGCCTGTTTGAGAACTTGGTCAACCGCGGCCCATTCCCCGTAGGCGGCATGACCGACACCGCCAACAATACCCGCTGGACCGCGTCACTCGACACCTTTGAGGTGAAGAGCATCCCCGCGATGCGCATGATCATCGATCTTTCCGATCCGGCCCGTAGCGTCGGCATGAACTCCACCGGGCAGAGCGGACACCTGATGGCCGATGGCTACGACGACATGATCGACGATTGGCTCGACGTCAATGCCTACACGATGCTGTGGGAGCGCGAGGACGTTGTCGAACGGGCTGCACACCGGCTGATCCTCGAACCATTGAGGCGGTAGGATAGAAGCCTTTCGTAGGACCGGCAATCCGGAGCTGATGACGGAGGCCGAAGTGGAAGACTGATCTCGCTTCCGCGATAGCCGCAGTTTGCGATCTCGGCAACATCCATCGGAATCGGATAGGCTATATTTTGAACAGGAAGTTCTGGCAATCACCGGAGGTCGATTCATGAAACCCATTCAGCCCGCGTTCTGTCTCATCGTTCTGACGACTCTATCTCTTTGTTGTCTTGCCGATGACGGACCCTTGTTCGTAGTCGCCGAATTGGAGGCTGGATCGTCTCCAACCATGAGCGCGGGAATTGGGGACTTGGATCTGGATGGAGACTTGGACGTACTGGTAGTCCGGAAATTTCGTGCCACAGTCATCTATCTCAATGACGGAACGGGTAGCTTCGCAGTAAGCGAGCAAGAACTTCCAATCGGGCACTTCACGGACGTAGGCATCGCTGATCTGGACGACGACGGCGATCTCGATATCGTGCTCGTCCAGTACCAGGGTCCCAATCTCGTTCTCTTCAATGACGGAGCCGCTGGATACGGAACGTTCGGCCAGGAATTGGGAGACGGCCCAACAGTGGGTGTGTCAATCGCAGATCTCGATGGTGACAGCGATCTTGACTTGTTCTTCGCAGAATACGAAGCGCCTTTGGTCATTTGGTTCAACGACGGAACAGGCCGATTCAACCAGTCGAATCAGGTTTTCGAATCCGCCAACAACCGGAAGTTCGCACTGGGTGATCTTGACGGCGACGGTGACCTTGATGCTATCGTGCCGCGAGATTTCGGCGATGCCACAATCCTTCTACTCAACGATGGCCGAGGAAGCTTCTCGCGGTCGGATGGTGTTCCGGATACCGCCGGATTGAACGGCATGAACCTGTCCCTTGGCGATCTGGATGGCGACGGCGACCTCGATGCACTGTTCAATTGCCACGGATGTGCTGACGCTGTCTGGATGAACGACGGGACCGCCCACTTCTCCGATTCGGGACAATCGCTGTCCACCGGGTGGAGCTACGATTCGGAGTTTGTAGACCTCGATCTGGATGGCGATCTGGATATGATCATCGCCAACAGCAACACTCGCGATCAGGTCTGGCTGAATGACGGACACGGCCAATTCTCTCGGATCATGAGTATCCCTCAACAGCCAGGCTCAACAACCGTCGTTATAGGAGATTTCGATGACGACGGAGATCTCGACGCCTTCTTCGGACGGTATGGCCGCCATGAAGTCGTATGGCTGAATACGAGCGTCGTCGCTTTGGAGTAGCCGAGGCACTTCATGGGTCTTAGGGTCTGCCGGCCGGCGGCGTCGAAATCACAAGCTAGCTTCTGAAGATCTGGCGGCGGTAGAACCGCAGTTCTTCGATCGACGATCGGATGTCGTCGACGGCGCGATGGCGAACGCCCTTGTCCAATCGCTCCAAGGTGCCAGGAAACCAACGTGCCGCCAATTCATTGATCGTGCTGACGTCGAGATTTCGATGGCTGAGATGTGCACTCAGTTCGGACATGTAACGCATGAGGAAGCGGCGATCGAGCAGGATGGAGTTGCCGCACAACGGCGACATCTTGCGATGCGTATGTCCGCGAATGAAGGTCAGCGTGTGTCGCTCGGCTTCTTGAAGCGAGATGTCGGAAGCCCGTGACGCGTCCAGCAATCCGGACGGGCCGTGTTGTTGCTCGCACCAAGGGTCGATGCGCTCCAGTAATTCATCGGGATGATAGATCACCAGGTTGGGGCCTTCGTCGATGACATTGAGATCCTTGTCTGTCACGATTGATGCGATCTCCAGAATGACACGTCGAGCGACACTCAACCCGGTCGTTTCCAGATCGATCCACACGAGGTTGCTGCGGTCTCGCGACATTGAGGCCCACTCCTTTCCGGAAAACCCTATCCCCTTTCGGAAGCATTGACCAGCATGAAGCTGGATCCCGTTTGCTGTAGCCAGTTCATAAACACTTGACGAGGATCCAATCTCGCGCTCAGATTCTTCTAGCAGGTCTTCCTTAGGAAGCAGTCCAGTTGATCAAGGGCATCCGGGAAACTGCGGCGTCCAAACCCAATACGGAAATGATCGTCTTGGCTGTCAAACACTGACCCCGGCAGAAGAAGGACGCTCACTTCTTGAGCGAGTCTCCGCGTAAAGCTATCCACATCGCCGACAAGCAATCGAGGAAAGGCAATCGAGCCAGCTTGCGGCCTCACCCACGAGAAGAGGGCGGAACGCTTAGCAACGAAGCCATCGAGCAGTTTCAAGTTCGCGCCAATAATGTCGAGATTCCGCCGTACCAATACGTCTCGATGACGAAGGGCCAGTGTGGCCAACCATTCGCTTGGTGCGCTGCAGCAGATGGTCGTGTAGTCCTTAACTTCAGCGACTCGGCGAAGGACTCCCTCGTTTCGTGTGGCCAGCCATCCAATCCGTAATCCCGCCAGCCCGTAGGTCTTGGACATCACGCCCAACGAGATCCCGTGTGAACCAAGATCACAAGCTGCGGGCAAACGATCAGCCATGTTGTATTCCGACTCGCGATACACCTCGTCGGAGAACAGCAAGATACTGTTGTCTCGGGCGATGTCGCTGACTTGGAGGAATTCAGCTCGCGGCATGAGATAGCCCGTCGGGTTGTGAGGTATGTTGATGATGATGAGCTTCGTACGATCGCACACGGCAGCGCGAAGCTCGTCCACATTAAGTGCCCAGTCTTCAGCTTCCCGCGCTTTCCAGAACGTGACTTCGCACCCGATGGTCCGTGCGATTTCGGCCAGGGATTGATAGCTTGGCCAATGCACGATGATGTGATCGCCCGGGCTCAACACGGCATTCATCAGCGTGAAGATGGCCTCTTCGGCCCCGGCATGAACCAACACGTCGTCTAGGTCTATCGTGTCGTAAATGCAGGAGATCGCTTCGCGAAGTTGGGGACTGCCCTCGGATTCCGTGTAGCCCAACCAATGCTCATGAAACGCGATTTCGACTCCCGGCTCCAAAGCCAGCAGTTCGCCAATAGACATCGATTCGCAATCCGACCCGCAAAGCAGATACTCAACGTTGAATTCGTATTCGGCGAAGAACCGCTCCAGCTTAAAGCGTGGAATTCTCATCTCTCCCCCTTTTCGCAAGAACCGGTATTGCTCGAACGCCTCACTCGCAACACGTGAACACAAGGCTACAGCATGTGACAGCACCTTCTGCTTTGGCCAGTTCAGACAGGTCTACAAATTTGATACGAATCCCCCGCTTCTCCAATCGTTCAGCGGTTCTTGGAAATTCGAGGGGATAGATAACGGCCTCTCCGATGCGCAACCCATTGGCTCCATAAGTCTCGCCAGGGGCTATCTCGATGATTTCATATCGTTCGAAGACTTTGGAATCTATCCAGTCAGGATTGACAAGAAGCGTGTTCTCAGAAACGGCAGTTACCGCCGATTTCAGATGGAGGCACCTGCTCACAATGAGGCTGTGGACTTGATATCCGTAGCGTTCGAGTCCTTGCCGCATCTGATCCACCGCATGCTTGTTCGTTCGACTCGAAAGTCCGACGTAGATGTCCTTCCCTACCACGAGCACGTCGCCCCCATCCAAGGTTCCCGGCGATTCGATCTGAAGAATGCCCCGGTACGACTGAAGGGCAGTGCTCACTGACTCGATTTCCGCGCGCCGCGAGCCAGCACCAAGGCGAGTGATCAAGGCGATTTCGTCCAGGACAACCGCCGTATCCTCCACAAAGACAGCGTCCGGCAATGTGGGTTCTTCGGGCAGCCGAATGAGTTCACACATCAGTATCTCAAGGCGTTGTTCGTACTCGGCGTGCTGGCGGCGGGCGAGATCAACATCAATCGAGTTCCGGGGTTGATGCGTCAACTCACACTGGCCGATACTTGAACTGACCGCCCGCGTGATAGCGTACTGCATCACAACATCCCTCCAACAGTAGATCCTTCTTCTTGCATTCTCTGGGATTGCCGCCTAGCTCTCAACATCGTGCTCCGACAGGCTACAATGGTCAGAAGATCGTATGGAAGAGAGGAGATCCTCATGACAGAAGAACTGAAAGACAAGGGCCCTTTGAATCTTGTCGGGGCAATTCAATATCAGGGTGACGCGGTCGTCAGTCGCACCTTGATCAAATCGGACGCGGGAACAATAACCGTGTTTGCCTTCGACAAGGGGCAGGAGCTGAGCGAGCACACGACACCGTTCGATGCGCTGGTGCACGTTCTCGATGGCGAGGCCGAGATTCGCATCAATCAAGATACCTACTCAGTAGGAGTAGGCGAGCTCTTGATCATGCCGGCCAACGAGCCACACGCCCTCCGCGCCGTTGAGCAGTTCAAGATGCTGCTGACCATGATCAAGTCCTGAGGCGACTTGGCCTAATGGGCAGCCGGCCTCCTGGCTCGCAATGTCAGAAGTAACGGCAGTTTCTTGGAATACTTCGGCAGCCGGAACCAGCGCTCGTCGTTCGTCGTCATGCTTGGAAACATCCGGAAGAACAGCTTCTCGTACTCGTGGACGAATTCCAGTTGCAGTCCGGCGGCCAGCAACGCATTGACGATGTCACTGATGGCCCATTCCCATTCGGACGATCCGTGCTTCGGCACATAATCACCGTCGGCATAGTCCGGATCTCCGGCCGCCCACTCGGTGGGCGTATCCTTGTGGAAGTAGGAATAGGCAAACGACAGCTCGCCCGACTTCTCCTCTTCGAGGGCCATGATTATGGGATGTGATTCCATCAGGTAGAAGACGCCGCCGGGCTTGAGATAGTGGGTGATGATGCGCCCCCATTCCTGAAGATCCTTGAGCCAACACAGCACACCTTTGGACGTATACACGATATCGTATCGGCCTTCGTGGACGTCGCGCAAATTGTAGATGTTGGAGTGAATGAATGTTCCCGGCAGTCCGAGTTCCTCGGATAGCCGGTTGGCGCACGCAATCGATTCCGCCGAGAAGTCGATGCCGGTAACTACGGCGCCATGCCGCGCCCACGCCAGCGTGTCACATCCAATGTGACACTGAAGATGCAGCAAGGACTTGTCGGCTACATCTCCGACTTCACGAAGCTCGATCTCATCGAGCACTTCCATCCCCTCACGCAAAAGGGCCACTTCCTTGTAAGCCTTCACGTGAACGGGAGCAATCTCGTCCCACCGCGCTCGATTTAGAAGTTCGGCCTCATGATGATTGGGAGTTTGGTTCATGAAGAGTTCCTGTCTGTGCTGGCGACCAGTGTGGCTGGACAAGGAGGGAGCCACAACGAACGCCCGGCAGTAAGAGACTCCATAAGGCCGGGCTCAAGGGCAGATCGTCTTATCGACGTCGCCTCTTCGGCCGCCTTGAATTCCCCTTCTTCTTGGCTGCCGGTCGCTTCGTATTGCATTCCCGGCAGTAGACAGGACGGCTCGAAGTAAGTGGAAGGAACGGCAATTCCTCAATGTCTTTTCCGCAGCTTTCGCATTTCAGATTAAACGCTCGTACATCGTGCATGGACCCATCCTTTGGCTTGTTCAGCGTTGAACGCTGAGATTACAGGTGCAGCAATTGTACCGCCACCATACACGGCTTGCAGAAACGGCACAAGTAAGCGAATTCCAGAGGCTGTGGCAGCGCCTCACCTCTCACAGTGAACCTCCGACAACGCAGGTGATTGTGGTCTACCCATGGCGAGTTCCGGGAATGACTACAGAGTTCGTTCAAAGGCGAGCCCGGATGGCTGGAAAGGACACGCCGTGTTGTGCCGACCCGGCATGCTAGACTGGGATGGCTCCGATTGCCAGATACAACAGTCGGAGCAGCATGGATGTTGCCACAAGATGGGAGGCATAACGGTGGGACAGTTGAACGGACGAACGAGGATCGGAGCGATTGACATCGGGACCACGGGGGTTCGCTTCGTGTTGTATGACGAAGAGGCGAACCCGGTTGCTTCGGCGTATCGCGAGCTGCCGCTGGCAACGCCAAAACCGGGATGGGTCGAGCAGGATCCGGAGATTCTGCTGGCAGCAACACTCACTGTGCTCAACGAAGTGCTGGGCCAAGATAACGAACAAGTGAACTCTCTCGCCGGTATCGGACTGACCAACCAACGTGAAACGGTGGTCGTCTGGGATCGAGAGACCGGGAGGCCGTTTCATCCCGCTATCGTTTGGCAAGACCGGCGCACGGCGAAACGCTGCAACGAGCTCCGCCAGCTCGATCAGGATAGCAGAATCTACGATCGAACCGGCCTGTCTATCGATCCGTACTTCTCCGCCACCAAGATTGAATGGCTCTTGGAGCATGTTCCCGGATTGCGGACAGGCGCCGTCAATGGAACCGCCCTCTTCGGCACGGTCGATTCGTGGCTTCTTTGGCACCTCACCGGTGAGCATGTGACCGACGACACCAACGCGTCTCGCACAATGCTATTCAACATCGACAACCAGGACTGGGACGACGACTTACTTTCGTTGTTTGGTGTGCCAAGATTGGCTCTTCCCCGAGTGTGTCCCAGCTTGTCGGTCTTCGGACAGATCAAGCCTGAGCTGGTGGCTGCCGGGGTTCCGATTGCCGGGGTGCTCGGAGATCAGCAAGGCTCCTTACTCGGACAGGGCATCGTCTCGCCTGGGAAGGCACAAGTGACATGGGGAACCGGTGCGTTTCTGTTGATGAACACCGGCGAGCAACGCACGCGAAGCCGGTCCGGTCTTCTGGCGACGATCGCTCGAACGTCCTCGGATAAGCCCCCGGTCTACGCGTTGGAAGGGTCGATCTTCGTCGCCGGCGCAGCGATCCAGTGGCTGCGCGATGCCATGGGTCTGCTGGCCGACGCTGCCGAATCGCAAGAGATGTCCTACACGGTCGATTCAACCGACGGCGTGGTTTTCGTCCCCGCACTGACCGGGCTGGGATCTCCCCATTGGGATCCGGACGCGCGCGGACTCATCATCGGAATCACCCGCGGAACCCAGCGCGAGCATTTGGTTCGTGCCGCGCTTGAGGCAATCGCCTATCAAACCCATGACGTCGTCCGTGCGATGGAGGACGACACCGGCTCTCACCTGCCTGAACTACGGGTTGGAGGCGGAGCGGCCAAGAACGATTTCCTTTGCCAGTTCCAAAGCGATATCTTGGGAATCCCAGTCGTTCGCCCACGTCACATGGAGACGACGGCGCAGGGGGCCGCGTTCGCCGCTGGAATTGCCGTCGGCCTGTGGGACGGAGTCGACGCAGTCAGCAATTTGTGGCAGGAAGACCGACGGTTCGAACCCGCGATGCCGCCTACCGTTCGAAAGGCACTACTTGGTGACTGGAGCAGCGCTGTGGAACGCGCTAAGGGCTGGTGCACGGGCAAGCCGGCCGAAGCATTGGAGGACGGATGAAGCATCAAGACGGTTTCTTCCCGAGTGCCGATGGCACTCGCATCTACCACCAATCCTGGTTTCCCGATGGAGTGCCAAAGGCCGGCATCCTACTCGTGCACGGGCTGGCCGAACATGCCGGCCGATACACCAACGTCGTCAATCACATGGTCGCGCGAGGCTACGCCGTGTACGGGCTCGATCACATCGGCCATGGCAAATCGGACGGAACCCGGGTGTATGTGAAGCAATTCGCAGACTTCACCGACGTGCTTCGTTCGTACACGAATCGAGTGCGCGACAGACTTCCGGACATGCCCATCTTCCTGTACGGACACAGCATCGGCGCTCTGATCGTAGCGATCTACCTGTTCGATCACCCAGCCGAGTTGGCCGGCGTCGTCTTTTCCGGCCCGTGTGTTCAAGTTCCGGCCAACGTTTCGGCAACCACCGTCTTCCTGGCCAAGGCCCTTTCGCGTATCGCGCCAAAGCTCGGCCTCTCAGCGGTCGACGCCAGCGGGATCAGCCGCGATCCGGCACAAGTACAAGCCTACATCGACGATCCTCTCGTCTACAACGGGAAGACGACGGCGCGGCTTGCCTGTGAGCTCCTGCAGGCCATGCAACGCGTATCCGCTGAAGCAACCGGGATTGTGCTCCCTGTTCTGATCGTGCAAGGTGGTGCGGACACGGTTGTCGATCCGGACGGTGCCCGTATGCTGCACTCCGCCCTCGGCTCGGCGGACAAAGCCCTCAAGATCTACGACGGCCTCTACCACGAAATACACAACGAACCTGAACATCCTCAAGTCTTGGCCGATATCAGCAGTTGGCTTGAGGAACACCTATAAGCCTAACGCGCGTTTCGGGACTCGGCTTAGGTTTTCTTCTCCTTTCGTAGTGCGAGGTACGTCCATATCGCGGCGAGAAAATCCGCGCCTCCGAACAGAAGCAGGATCGGCTTGACCAAGTCGAGGATCACAAACACGGCAAAGAAGACGATGACCGATGCACGCACAACTACCGACCACCGGAAGAAGTCGGTCAAGTTCTTGCGCGCCGCTTGGATGTAGTAATACGACAACAGGAACAGCAGCATCCCCACCACTCGAATCCATACGTCGTTCGCCTCCGGTAGTCCGAAGAACGTGATCAACGTATTGGGTGCGATCAGCAGGAACAGCCCCAGCAAGACCAAGTAGATGCCAAAGACGAACGAACTGCGTGCCGCCTTACTCATTCTTCTCACCCCCCTGTAAGAGCATTCGAAAAGGAGTGAGAGTTGTCAAATCAAGGATCGGGCCAGCGTGTTTCCCCCAATAAAGGATCTCCCCACGCTTAAGGTGTGTCTTCGAGGGCGGTCCGGAGTTCACTGAGGAGTTCGGCGATGAGCTCTTTGACAGTGACGATCTTGTCGATCCGGTGCGCGTTCTGACCACAGAAAACGAGACCATGGTCGACGTCCCCTTTATAGGCGTTCACCAGAGCTTCAGCAATGCAGAACTTGGCCTCCGCGACCTTGCAGACGGTCAGACAATGGTAGAGGCAATTGATCCTTAGTTTGTCGACCTTTTCCAAATCTTTGAGGAACTTGTTTCGAACGGCCCGCCCGGGCAGGCCGACGGGGCTTTTTATGATGACGATATCCTCTTCCGCCGCGTCCAGGTAGGTCTGTTTGAACTCCTGTGAAGTGTCGCATTCCACGGTGCAAACGAAACGCGTCGCCATCTGAACCCCGGACGCTCCGAGAGACAGCATGCGAGCGATGTCCTTGCCGTCGAAGATCCCGCCGGCAGCAATAATGGGGATCGCGTTACCGAAGCGGTCCTCATACGGCTTGACCGCTTCTACGAGTTCGGGCACTAGCGTGTCGAGGGAGTAGTCCTCAAGATGGTTGAGCTGTTCGGCGGTGAAGCCAAGATGCCCCCCGGCAAGAGGGCCTTCAAGGATGATCGCACCGGCCGTTCTCTCGAAGCGCTTGGCCCAGCCGCGAAGGATCAGCTCCGCGCCCCGGGCGGAACTGACGATGGGAATCAGGTTCACCTCTGGGTCCGTGACGATCTTGGGAAGCCTCATCGGCAATCCGGCTCCGAAAACGATCATCTGGATGCCTTCTCGGACAGCGGTCCGAAGAAGGTCTTCGACATTGCTGAGCACGCCCATGAAATTGACGGCAAGGATCCCCTGAGTCATGTCTCGGGCCTTGCGTATCTCTTCTTGCAGGGCTTCCCGGGAGATCCGTTCATACTCATGCTGGGCCGCTTCGAAGTCCCCCAGGCCTATGCTCGAGATGGTACCGATTCCTCCCTCTTCGGCCACCGCCGCCGCCAGGGAGGCTAGCGACACTCTCACGCCCATCCCTCCCTGGACAATCGGGATATCCGCGGTGAGGTGTCCGATATGAAGCTTGGGGATATTCATCGTTATCTCCTATTGTTGTCGCTCTTGTCGTAGCTCTTGACAACCAGGCAGGCATTCCCGCCGCCGAAACCGAACGATTGGCTCATCGCCACGCCGAGTTCGATCGACTCGGCTCCCTGAATGACGTAGTCCAGCGGGCAATCCGGATCGGGCTGCTCGTAGTTGATGGTCGGAGGAATCCGGCCGGTCGAGACACTAAGCACGGTGGCCGCAAACTCCACGGCCCCAGCCCCGGCCAGTAGATGGCCTATCATGGACTTTATGGAGCATATTTTGAGCCGCCGGGCATGATCGCCGAAGAACTTCATCACGGCTGCGCTTTCAGTCTTGTCATTGAGGATCGTGGAGGTTCCGTGGGCGTTGATATGGCCGATGTCCGACACGGCAACGCCGGCGTCACGTAGCGCTTCGCCCATGGCACGGACCATTCCGTCGCCTTCGGGCTCGGGCGCCGTAAGATGGAAAGCATCAGCCGTGTTGCCATATCCGGCCAATTCGGCGTAGACGGGCGCCTTCCGACTGAGCGCATGGTCCAATCTCTCCAGCACGACGACACCGGCCCCCTCCCCCATGACGAAACCGTCGCGGTTCTTGTCAAAAGGACGGCTTGCTCGTTCCGGATCGTCATTACGCCCGGACATCGCCCGTGTCGCACAGAAGCCGGCGAACGGCAACGGGCTCACACTGGCCTCGGCCCCCCCCGCCAACATGATGTCGGCATCTCCTCTCTCGAGGATGCGATAGGCGTCGCCGATGGCGTTGGCCCCGGTCGAACAGGCGACGGAAGGGGCAGACAGAGGTCCCTTGAGCCCATGAGTTATCGACACCACGCAGGCGGCCGTGTTGATGAGCACTCTCGACACGGCGAGCGGCCCCACAGATCTTGGACCCTTCTCCAGCAGCTCCGCATTTGTACGTTCGAGGGTTTGCGTCCCGCCGATGCCAGATCCAATGATGACACCTGCCCGGCGACCGTCGAACGGAAACACATCCAGGCCGGCGTCTTTCATGGCCAAATCTGCAGCGACCAGAGCGAAATGGGTGAACCGATCCGTCCGCCTCGCGAGCTTGCGGTCGATCCACTCCTCGGCGTGAAAACCCTTGACCTCCCCGGCCATCTGAGAGCGGAATTCCGAGGGGTCGAACAGGGTAATGCGGGAGATGCCGTTTCGCCCGGTGAGCAATCCTTCCCAGAAATCCTCCCACCCGATGCCGATCGGGGTGACCACCCCAATGCCGCTCACGACAACTCGATATCGATTCATCACGAGTGTTTCCTTGCAGCCGTGCTCGAGAGGGCAATCGCTGAACGCTTCCCGGCCGTTGATCGTGAGTAGAGAGCTGCCGAGCACCCCGCACAGTGCCGCAGCAACACGAAATCGGTGGCCCTGGTGAGTTGCGGTCCAGGAGGGATCATCCCCAAGGGATGCGATACTCTTCTTGTCATGACCGCAGCCTCCTTGTCTCGTAGAGTATCAAACGCACCCAGGCGAGTGCAACAATAGCAAGAATGGATCTCTTCCCTCACTTGTGGAGACGCCGCCCATATTTCGCACAGCCGGTCGCTCGCACGTCATTCGGACATGCACCCTAGTCGGCTGCCGGTACAACCTGTCAGTCACACTCCAAGCTGCCTTAGAGACCTCGGCACAGGTGTTCCCATTTGAGAGCTACGGCAACGGTACGGATGAGGAGAGTTTCCTCATTCGTACCGCGATACCGATTACCGCTCAAGCCGGGACCAGCCAGGCAAGCAGGCTATGAGGACAGGGCCTCAACGACGTCGTTCGGCAGGTCCTCCAGCCCTTCCTCGCCGATCCGCACGAACAGCTCACCGATGCGAAGGATGGCGCGATCGCCAATCGCCAGGTGCGGGCCGAGCCGGGGCACGATTCTCGTCATCTCGAAGTAAGCGGCGCTGTATGCGACGATATCAATCGTTTCCTGGTCCGTGTATTCGCTGTCGACCCAGACCTCGTCGCGGAAGAAATACGTACGATTCTCGACGATCCGAACGCCCTCCACGCCCGCTTGCACCGTCTCGGCCTCAGACAGCGTCTTGAGAGATGAAGCACCCGCGACGGCGTTCGATCCGGTCGCCGGCGCGGCAGCGGCCTGGCGGACTGCGTCGGCCGCCTCTTCGGCGGACCCCACATCCGCGTCGATCAGGAACGAAGTGTATGGGGTGATGATCCCGTAACGGCGGCTGAGGCTGACAACCGTGTCGATCAGTTCGTCGTTCTCCCCATACAGCCGGATCTGATTCAAGAGGTACGAGATCTTCCGCCCCGCCCAGAGACGCGGGAGGAACGTACTCTCCAGCGAGGAAACCGGGAAGGTCTGCTGCGTGGTGTACGCCGTCGGGGCACCGCCGATGTTCCCAGACACCGTGATGCGCGCCTCACCCCCGCCGCGGTACCGACCGAGGACGAGGAGCTGCGTTCCACGGAAGATGTCCGGTAGTACAATCGGATAGATGTCGAAGACGTCGACCGCGTCGACGCTGTCGACTCCGTCGATCGTCAGCAGCGTGTCCGCAAGCACCGGCGACGCGATCTTCCGATAGAAGTTGGAAAGACTGAGCTCCAGGTTCTCGCCCGGAAGGACGTACGTCGTAGTCCCTCGGTTCTCCTGTGCCAATTGGTCGAGGAGGATGGTGTTGACGTTGTTGCCGACACCGAACGCGAACACACGGGCCTCTGTGATGTTTGCAGCAACCGCATGTTCGGCGATCGTTGCCGGGTTGACTTCTCCCACCGTCGGCTCACCGTCGGTGAGGAAGATGAGAAATCGTGGGCGTTCATTCGCTTCGAATAGAGAGAAAGCAACCGACAGCGCGTCGTCTATGTTCGTCCCGCCCTGTGCCTCGATCCCCGACACCCATCCCGTCGCCTGAGCGATGCTCGCCGCCGAGACAGGCACGAGCTGCGTTTGGAGCGCCGAACTGTAGTCTGAGAAGGCAACCACCGCGAAGCGATCGTCAGGATTCAGGTTCTCGATGATGAAGCGAAGAGCCTCTCTTGCCTGCTCGATCTTCAGCCCGCCCATGCTTCCCGAGGAATCGAGGACGAAGACGAGATCCTTCGGAATCACCGCCGTGGACCCAGCCAGCATCGGTGGCGTCACGATCGACAGGAAGAAGCCATCCTCCCCGGGGACACGGTATGTCAGCAGCGTCATCCCCATTGCGTCGAGCGATACCGAGTAGTAAAGGAGGAAATCCTGCGAGGGAAGGACGTTGTAGTCCTCAAACAGCCCCGTCGCCGCGCCCTCGGCCGTTCGAACGACACCGAGCGTGTGGGATGGGGAATAGACGACTGATAGAGGAGCGGTCGTTTGGAGATCGACGAAGATCGTCACTCGTTCGAGAGGGCGCGCAGAGAAGCGCTCCGTATCGAGAGGATAGTGGTATCGATACGTTCCATTCTCCGCGGACAACAACTCCGAGTACGTGATCTCGACCCGCCGTTCACCGCCGGCCGGAATCGGGAAGATGCGCGCCGACAAGGTATCGCGACCGATGTACTCGAGAAGTGCGGGGTCGATTGCGCGGCGGACGTAATCCTCGTAGATCGCCCGTGCCTCGTCAGCGCCGAGAATCCGCGCCTCAAGCGCCTCGCCGTCGACCCACATCGTGAAGTTCGACACGACCGCTCCGGGTGGAAGCGGGAAAACGTAGCGACCCTCGACATCCCGACCCGTGCCGTTGCGGAATAGCTGATCGACGTGTGTCGTGACAACCCCGTCGCGAAGCGTGACCTCGACATCGTGATAGACAATTGACAGCCACCCATGCTCTGGCTGGTCCGGAAGAATGAACCCATCGGCGAACGTGCCGGTGGAGAGACCAATTACTAGAGTCAGCGGAATGAGAAGAAGCAACCAATGGATACGGCTCTTCATGACCATCGCCTCCGTGTATTGAATCGGGAGACTTACACGCTCGAAGCTGTTCCGTTTACTGTATTCGGGGTCAGATATCCACTCCTAGGATCTCTCTTCACGTCGGTGCAGATCATTCGATCACCAACGTCATTGCGAAGCGGAATGCTGCAACAGCACCGATTCAGGAGCAGAGGTTCGCCCCATAATTTGCTCTCGGAATTGTCGTCGTCCTGTTCGGCCTACTGGCGGCTGAGGCCAAAGATGGCGGCCGCTAGCCCGGTAAGAGCGATGACGATCACGGTCCAGGTGATCCAGCTGTGGACACGCTCGGCCAGTGGCGGCTCATATACCCCCGGCAGGTGAAGAAGGATGATGTCAGCCTCGGGATTCAGGTTCCACTCACTGTATCGGCTTAGAGAGTGTGCGGTCACCAGACCGTCGCCCATGTACAAAGCAACGTGCTCGACCCAGCCGTTGCGATCGGCGTCGTAGGCAACAACATCTCCGGGAACCATGGTCGATATTCGGGCCACGCGCGTTGCACCTTGACCGAGCAGCCAGTTCACCAATCGTTGAGCGCCTGGTTCGCCGTAAGCGAGGGTTCTACTCGGAACGGCAAGACCGCCGGCCGGTTCGTTTGGTTCGCTGCCGATGCAGCAGGACACAAAGTGGGCGCAGTCGAATCCCTCCTCGTCCGTCGGCACAGGTTTCCCGGCTCCAAGCAATGCCGGACCCTCGCTGTCCGCGAAGAAATAGCCGTCGCTACAGACCGAGTCCCAATAGTCACGGGCGTATTCGAGAGCTGCCAAGCGGTCGTAGGTCGCATTCACCGACGCGCCAACGAAGATCACCACACACAGTGTTATCAACAGGATCAAGGCGCAATATCGAGACGGTCTTGTGGCCACGCATACCTCCCAGGATGGACAACGAAGACTATCGTCTCGTCCTCGTGCCGACAACAACGTTCACGGTGGATGTAAGGCAAACCTCCACCTTAACGATGCTTCTCTTTCGTCGCCGCGCTTCGCGATTACGCTGATTGTTGAATGGCAGAGGCCGAAATAACTGCCTTCAGTGAAAGCGCATGCAGCTTGATGGGTCGGTTTGCGACTGAAAAGCGAAAAAGGGCAAGGCCCTGATTCTTGTGAATTAAGGTATGTGTCCCTTTAATTGCCTGGCCTGAGGCCAAGACGGATGACGACTTCCTCTCCCTCCATCTCACCTGTGGGTTCAAAGCCGAGAGATTGGTAGAAGGGCCAAGGTCCTCCAGACATCGGCATGTAGCTCGTCTTCAGTTCAGTCGCACCTGGTCGACCGCGAACGTACTTGATCAGCTTCTCTATCGCCTTGCGTCCGTATCCCTTGCCTTGTTGCGGCCCGGTAATCATCAACCGCCAAAGGAAGTACTGGGGCGTGTCGGGATCGTCGTAGAGCATGACGAATCCAACCGGGATGTCGTCAGCATAGATACCGCGGAACCATGCCTTCTCGTTGAAGTGAGCCTGGGCGATGGAGACGGCATTCGGCGCAACCATTCGCTCTTGTCCCGGCGCCATCTGCTTGCTCAGCGCGAGAATCGGGCGCAACGTCTCCTCGGTGAGAACGCGCAGACTGACGACGGCGTCTGCCCCCGGCTCTGTCGCTCGCTCCGAAGTTTCGTCAATGCTAAGCCATCCCGCGTACAGCTCGGGCCGACGATCGGGCAGGAATAGCTTCCGTGCATGCGAGGAAGCGACTTGATCCAGATCTATGTCGCAGATGAGGATGTCGTCCTCAGACTTGGCGGCCTGGGTGATGACATTGCCGTCCGGATCACAAACGAACGATTCGCCAGCGAAGGTAAGGATCTCCTCGCGGCCGACTCGATTACACAGAGCGACGAAGTAGCCATTTTGGAATGCGGCAACGCGCATCTCGGCCTCGAACAACCCCTCCGGCCATTCGTCGACAGCACCGGCTTGTGGCACCAGCACAAGGTCAGCTCCGCCAAGTGCCAGCGCCCGCATCATTTCCGGGTAATGGCGATCGTAGCAGATGGCGACGCCAATGCGTCCAATCGCAGTTGAGAAGACCGGCGCATCGAGATTGCCCGGTGTGTAGTACGTCTTTTCGTGAAAAGCTTCGTAGTCGGGGATGTGATTCATGCGACTGGCGCCAAGAATCCTTCCGTCGGCGTCGATGATCGGACTGGTGTCGAACGTGTCTTCCCCATCGCACTCATACAAGTTGGGAACGATGACCACGCCCAGCTTCACAGCCAACGCACATAGGGCATCGGTGATCGGACCGGGAATCGGCTCAGCCAAATCGCGATGGTTGCCATCGGATGGCCGTTGCGGATAGAACGGCTCGAACGCAAGTTCGGCAAAGCAGACAAGCTGAGCGCCCTGCCCTGCCGCCTCACGAACAGCCTCCAAGCCCCGAGCTAGATTCTCCGCTTTGTCGGCAGTTGCATGTTGTTGTACGAGAGCAATACGCATCAAGGAATCTCCTTCCCTAGTGGCCATAACACGATCGCCCTAAGGATCGCGGACGTGGGTTCATTCTACACGAGGTTCGACCTCATGGTTCTTGATTGAGTGCATACGCGCTAGGAGCTGTTCGGCTCCGCCGACTCGATGAGGAGGCGTACATGGTTGGTCATCAGGCAGTACGCGTAACATATCTACCTGAATAGCTAGACCATGCGGCGAGGGTTTCCAGAAGGCTTTCGCGATCTTCATCGGCAAGGAAGATGGGAAGGCAACACTTCGGAATCATTCAACCCGCCGTCTGCGACGGGTTGACAAATATGGTTCTGCCCATGTATAGTTACCCCACCCCACCTGGGGAGGGAGGAACAAGTTCCATGCCAACTCATGGAAGCCTTACACAAGAACCAGCCATACAGAAAGATCTCCTTCGGCGGCTACGGAGCGCCAACGGCCATTTGGGAGGCGTAGAGCGAATGGTTGCCGAGGGCGCGTATTGCATAGACATCCTGAAACAGGTAGCCGCAGTGCAATCGGCGCTTTCGAAGGTCGCGCATTCCATCTCCTCCGTGCATATGAAGCATTGTGTCCGCCAAGCCATGTTGTCCGATGGCGGCGAGGAACGGATCGATGAGTTGATGGAAGCGCTACGTTATCTGAAGCATTTCTGAGAGGAGCGATGACCATGCCGGAACGGAATACGAAGGGAAGATCGGAGTTGAGGATCGGCGGCATGCATTGCGCCGGATGTGTCCATACCATCGAGCGGGCGTTGAGGACTGTACCCGGAGTCCAGGAAGCTTCCGTCAACCTACTGACTGAGAGGGTTCTCGTCGAACACGAGGTGACGGTGCCCGTGGAGAGGCTTGTCAGTGCGGTTCAAGATGCTGGGTATACCGCGGAACCAATCGCTCCGCACGCTGTCAAGAGCAGAACCGTCCCTGTAACGGGAATGACTTGCGCCTCCTGCGTCCAGACGGTGGAGAGCGCGCTAAAGGGAATCGAGGGAGTTTCCGATGCGAACGTCAACCTCGCAACGGAGAAAGCTGTAGTCGAATTGACATCCGAAGTCGACAACGACCTGATCGTCAAGGCGATTCAGCAAGCCGGCTACGGTGTGGGCGAAAGCTTCGATCGTGAGGAGGATGCCGCGCAACCTGATCTTGTCGAGCGGGATGTCGAACGTCTGCATGAGGCGAAACGCCGGGCCGTGATTGCATGGTCGCTGTCGATCCCGATTGTCGGGTGGATGATTCCCGAGATGCTCTTTGGAATCATGTGGCCGTCGGCGCTCTGGTTCCATGTGGGCATGGTCCTACTCGCAGCTCCGGTCGTGTTCATTGCCGGCTGGCCGACGATTCGATCGGGCGTTCGCGCCGGATTGCGCTTATCGCCGACGATGGACACCTTGATCGCACTGGGTACAGGAGCGTCGTTCCTAACCGGGATCGTTGCCGTACTCGGACAACAGGGGTGGGCGCCGCAAGTGCTCGACTATGCAGGTGTTTCCGCGATGATCATGGCGTTCCATCTTACCGGTCGCCTGATCGAAACGACAGCGAAAGGCCGTGCGTCTCAGGCGATCAAACGGCTGCTGACGCTCGGGGCGAAGACGGCGCGTATTCTCCGTGACGACGAGGAGATCGAAGTCCCAATTGATCGAATCGTCATCGGAGACGTGATGGTCGTGCGCCCCGGGGAGAAGATTCCGACAGACGGCGTAGTTGTGGGGGGCGAGAGCCACGTCGACGAGTCAATAGCAACCGGGGAGTCGATGCCTATTCGCCGTACGACCGACGATCAAGTAATCGGCGCGACGATCAACGGCCAAGGCATCTTGCGAATTCGCGCCACGGCAATCGGAGCGGAGACCTTCCTGTCTCAAGTGATCCGGATGGTTGAACAGGCCCAGGGCTCGAAGGTGCCGATTCAGGCATTCGCCGATCGTATCACCAGGATCTTTGTGCCGATCGTTCTCCTGGTTGCGCTTGGCACACTCGTTCTCTGGCTTGTCGCGCCGGATGCACTCGGAGCCTTTTCAGGAAGTATCGCGCAGTACCTCCCCTGGGTGAGCGGGGACTTCTCTCCGCTGTCGAGGGCTCTGTTTGCCGCAATCGCCGTGTTGGTCATTGCGTGCCCGTGCGCCCTCGGACTCGCTACTCCGACGGCGCTGATGGTTGGCAGTGGCAAGGGAGCGGAAAACGGAATCCTGATCCGCTCCGGGGAGGCAATCCAGACGATGCGCGAAGTCAACACAATAGTGTTCGACAAGACAGGCACGGTCACCGAAGGGCGGCCGACGGTCACCGATGTGATGGCGTTTGATGCGGATGAGAAAGAGGTTCTAAGGTTGGCGGGGAGCGTAGAAGCGGCGTCCGAGCACCCTCTTGGCAGAGCCGTCGCCGCGGCATGCAAGGATCGGGGGATCCCAGTCGAACCAGTGGACAGGTTTGAGGCGATCACAGGCAAGGGGGTGAAGGGGATTGTCGGAGGGGAAGAGATCTTCATTGGGAGACTCGATCGGAAGGCGTTGGCGGGCGAGGACCGAAGAGATCTCCTGGCAAGTGTTGAGGCTCTTGAGAGCGACGGAAAGACGGTGGTGGCAGTGGAGCGGGGGACCGACGGAATGATAGGAATCCTCGCCATTGCCGATCGGGTGAAGACGGGAGCCCGAGAGGCGATCGAGCAGCTTTCCCAACTCGGACTCACGGTTGTCTTGCTGACCGGAGACAATCAACGGACCGCTGAAGCCGTGGGACGATCCTTGGGGATCGCCCAGGTGATCTCAGAAGTTCTCCCGGATCAGAAGCTCCGAACCATCGAGGATCTGCAGGAAGACGGAGCGGTCGTGGCGATGGTTGGAGACGGAATTAACGATGCTCCGGCGTTGAAAGCGGCCAATGTGGGAATCGCACTCGGAACGGGGACCGACGTAGCGATCGAAACCGGAGATATCACGCTGGTTTCAGGCGAGATCTCGGCAGTGGTCCGGGCGATTCGACTTTCTCGGGCGACGTTCCGCAAGATCAAGCAGAACCTGTTCTGGGCCGTCTTCTACAACCTGATTGCCATTCCCCTTGCGGTGCTCGGCCTCCTGCATCCTCTTATCGCCGAGGCGGCAATGGCTCTCTCATCAATAAACGTCGTGATGAATGCCAACCGCCTCCGCCGGGTGCGCCTGGACAGGTAGGGATAGCCTCATGCGGCACTTGACGCCGCCGCCGGTGGTCAGCCGGTGGCGGCTGTTGAGAACAGTGCGCATCGAGAGCTCCTTGGATAGGTGAATGGCTGGCTCCCAACATCAGACCGCCATTTGACAGAACTCGACCTCGTTGCGATGCTTCCGACATAAGCAATCCTGTGTCTGATGACAGCACTCAGCACGTGCGGTTTGGCGTGGCGGGGAATCCACCGAATTTCTGGGAGTCAGCCTATCGGAAGGATCGAGGATTCGCTCCGGTATGGCTTCGCGAGATCGGGCTTGATGCCCTTGAGATTCAGTGCACCTATGGCGTTCGCATGCCTGACAAACGTGCCACGCTGTTTCGCGAGCAGGGTGTCGAACACGACATCTCTCTGTCTCTCCACGCGCCCTACTACATCACGCTCGGCACCGAGGACCCGCAGAAGAGAGAGAACTCCCTTCGAGATCTTCGCAAGAGCATTAGCCTTGCGAAGAAGCTTGGAAGTCATCGGGTGATCTTTCATCCAGGCAGCGCTCACGGTGATCGCCCCAGCGCATTGAAGCGAGCGATTGAGGCACTTCGAATCCTGGAAGGAGATACCGATTTCGGAGATGTCGAACTCTTCCCCGAAATTGCCGGTAAATCAGGGCAGCTGGGCTCGCTGGACGACATCCTTGAGATGTGCGCTGAAATCGAACCGGCTTGGCCATGTCTTGATCTGGCACACCTGCATGCGCGGGAAGGTGGGACTCTCGTTCATAAAGAGGACTTCGAATCCGTCCTCGACCGCGTGGTGCGCTCTCTCGGATCTCGTGTGCTGGGCAAGCTGCACTTTCACATGTATCCAGTGAAGTGGGGGCCCAAGGGAGAAACCGGACATGTGCGATTCGATGAGACAGCGGAGCCCACGCTTTCGCCGGATGTAATTGAGCCATTACAGCCTCCGTACAAGCCCTTCCTGCGCATGTTGGTTGATCGCGAGCTCTCGGCGACCGTCATTTGCGAAGCGAAGGACTCGCAAGACATCGGTGCTCTGGCGATGAGGGAGTACTTCGAATCACTTCAGCTTGGCGGCTGACGAGGAGCAACACTGAGCTCTGAAGCAGAAATCGCGTATGTGCCTCCCGAATTCAAGAAACAAGGTTTGAACCAAGAAACGTCAATCCTTCCGACCCTGCGGTGACCCTTCGATCGCCGGTAGAACTAGTGCCATCATGGGAAACGCTGAGGAAGAATCGGAAATGTGATCTATATTACATTCGGTCATGGGTGTGATTCCTCTCGAACCAACACGACATCCACAGCGGTCACGTCGCGAGTTTCCTCAACGTTGCTTCTCTAGGCTATTACTGGGAAATCTGATAAAGGGGGAGAAATGAAGATCGCATGCTGCACTCTGGAGATGTTCACTCTCATCTTCATGCTTCTCGTATGCATTAACGGGGGATACAGTTATCTCAATACTACGCCTAGGGTTGACTTCATCAGTAGACCTACGACCGAACTCGTTTCCGTGTGGGGCACACCGGACAACGTCGTTGCCGCTACGGATGTTGGCTTTGTCTCATCACAGCTTGCCGAAGTGGAGATCTGGTCGTACGACAATCCGGCTCGGTCCGTTTCCGTCCGAGACAACATTGTCGTTTCGATTCGGTGGGGATGAGGAGCTGATCCGGCCCCTTCAGGTTGGGGTCACAGATTCAAGAATAGAGGCTTGAGCCTGACTCTGAGCCCCAGGCGCATCGCGTTATCGAGTAGTCACTAAAGATTGCGCCCTTGGAAATCACGACTGGCGATGTGCTGAGCAGATCGCGCAGGAGCAATCTGAATTGGTGAAGTGACGGACACCAACAACGATTTCGTTCTTCCGGTCGGCTCGTTCAAATACAAGATTGAACAAGTCCTCCTCACCGTTTTCCAGGTACCTTCGCAGGGCGTATGCCCACAAGTCTGCAACCTGTACCAATGCTGTCAGTTCGCTGTTTACGTATAGGGGAGTCTCGATCGGATGTGGGGTCAGATCTTGATTTTTAAAGTTTTGTGCTCTCCGCGACCCGCTTGGCAATCACACTGATTGTTGAGTAGCAGAGGCCGAGGTGATCGCCGACTTCCTGCAGCTTGTATTGATGTTCTCTTACAGCGGCATGGATGCGCTCGTTGCGCGTTGCCTTATCCGGGACATTGGCGAATAGCTCTTTTAGTGATGGGCGCGTCGCCAGCCGTGCGTCGCTACCGATCTTGCGATTCTCTTTAATGTCACGCAGTAGCGGGCGCAGCGATTGAACGAAGGAATCAGTCCCCAATAGCGCGCCTGCGCTTACATCCTTCCAAACGTTGACGCCCTTGCCGCGCTTGACGAAATCCCGATAGGCGAGAGCTGCCGCCGTACGACGCTTCCTGAACTGCGACAACAACCAATCCGTGGTGAGGAATCCAGGACACTTCACTATGCCGGCAGTGGCGCGAAAGCTACTCCATCGCCAATCGCGAGTACTTCGCACTATCTTGGAGCGGATTGGATTAAGCACGATGTCGCGAGCTACCTCAAGCAGATAGCTCTCTTTCTCCACAACGATCGATTTGAAGCGGCCTTGAACAAGAGGTCCGGTTCGCGAATGACGGCGATTGAACCACTGGGTATAGACACCGTTCAGTTGCTTCATGCCGCGCGAGAGATTGGGCAGGGGTGTCTCGATGAGGAGGTAATAGCAGTTGTCCATCAAGCAATAGGCATGGCAGATCCAGCCAAATCGCTCAATCGTGTTGGTGAGAACATCCAGGAAACGCGTTCTATCTGCATCATCGAGAAAGATCTCAGTCCCGGAGTTCTGAAAGAACTCCAAGGAACTCGGAGCGCGAGTTCCCGCGTTCTTACCATGGGAAGCCACATAGTACAGCGCACCCTCGTATTCAATTCGCAGTGGTCGAGCCATGGGAGCAGGATAGCACATCAAACCCTAGGAATCAAGATCTGACCCCAGAAAAGATCTGACCCCAGAAATTGCTTGAACCATTGATACAAGAGCCCGCTACCACTCGATCTGTCAGCTATCAGACAGATATGGTATGATTGCTGACCATGCCGATTGAGAAGCTCGCCAAAACGAACAAGCCTAGGTTTGTGGTGGATCAAATCCTGTCCTCCATTCAGGATAGTTCGCTGAAGGCTGGGGAGCGATTGCCTTCCGAGGCGAAGCTGGCTGAGCTAACGGGCGTGGGACGTACATCGGTGCGTGAGGCGCTGGCAGCGCTCCGGTTGATGGGTGTTGTCGAGACACGCGTTGGGGACGGAAGCTACGTAGCTTCCGTCGCGGGCGGCAGCGCGCATGAGCACGCTGCTAAGGAGATCGCGGATGCAATCTCCATGTCCGAGGAGGCGGTGCAGCTTCAGGAAGCACGGGCCGTGTTCGAGTCGGGAATGGTGCGTCTTGCTGCCGCTCGATGGTCACCTGAGAGGGCCAAGGCGTTCGAACAGCTGTTGTCCAGCATGGAGAACAGCGCCCTATCCGAATGTTATGCAGATTACATACGGCTTCACCGAACATTCCACCTTCTGTTGGCCCAGGCAACGGACAATGCAGTGGTCGAATCGACTGCGAGAAGCTTTCTGGAATACATGGATCACGAGGGCTGGAAGGACATGGAGCGCCAGTCCTATCTCCCCAACCGCAGGGAGTATCTGAAGGAATCCGTCGAGGCGCATCGTCTCGTCATTGACGCCATCTCAAATGGTGATGCAGTTGCGGCAGCGGAGCGGATGGATGACCATTTTCCGGGCTACTGCGACGATGCTTGAGCATGGCTACATGCTTGCTCACGCAATGCGTTTGCGCGCAGTAGCTTGCGAGAACGCGGAACGCGTTCTCGGTGCCCGCCCAAGGAGTACGGCTACTTGCTTACTCTCGGCACAACGTTCGGCCGCAGTAGCTAGGATCGAACCTCGCTTTGCGAGCTTCGATGGGTATGTGAGGAGTGGTCATGGATGAATTCGCGCTTGTCGGGAAGAGATATCCACGATCAGATGGTATTGCTCGCGTAACAGGACGCGAGCAATACACGGTGGATATCTCGCTGCCGCGGATGCTGCATGGGCGGATCTTGTCGAGTCCGCACGCGCATGCCAACGTGGTGTCTATTGACGTCTCGAAAGCTGAAGCGATGGGTGTAACGATCATCACGTTCGACGACATTCCCAAGAAGCGCTACAACGAGCGAATCATCACCATTCCTCCTGTCCTCCATAAGGACCACTACGTGCTGGCCGACAAGGTGCGCCGCATGGGCGAGGCTATCGCGGCGGTCGCGGCCGAGAACGAAGAGCTTGCCGAGCGTGCCGTTCGCAGCATCAAGGTTGAATACGAGGTGCTGCCGGCATTGATCGATGCCCACGAGGCGATGAAACCCGATGCACCGGCCATTTACGAAACCGTCATGTTCGGTGAGGACGAGATCGCAATTGAGAACAACGTCGCATGCACTCGTGATATCGATGAAGGCGACCTGGAGTCTGCCCTCACGAATGCGGATGCATTCGTCGAAGGAAGCTTCAAGCTTCCCAAGGTGTATCACGCACAGATGGAGACGAAGTCCTGCGTCGCTCGTCCCGAACCGGATGGAGGGCTGACGATTTGGCCGACGACACAATCCATTCACAACGTCCGCATTCTTCTTGGCGAGATCTTCGACATCCCACTGTCCAAGATCGACGTGCGCCGCGTGCCCATCGGCGGTACGTTCGGCTCGAGCATCCAGATGAATGCGCCCATTCCCATCTGCGCAGCCCTGGCGCTCAAGACCGGTCGGCCGGTGAAGCTGGTGACCACGCGTGAGGAGGATGCCCACGACCATACTCGCTACGGGGTCACCATCGACCTCAAGCTGGCTGCGAAAGCAGACGGCACGTTGCTGGGTGCGGACATGAAGGTGGTGGCCGACATCGGCGCCCACAACATCCAGGCCTACAGCTTCCTCGGCGTGTCCATCGGCTGGCTGGTCAGCCTGTACAAGATTCCCAACATCCGCTATCGCGGCACGGCCGTGTACACCAACAAAGCGTTGTCCTGCGCCATGCAGGGATTCGGCAACCCGCAAGTGACATTCGCCGCCGAACAGCTGATGGACATGCTGGCCACCCAGCTGGACATCGATCCCATCGAACTACGCCTAAAGAACTACGTCGGCCTCGGCGACACCTTCTGGGGACAGGGCCCACAGGTGAAGTCGATCGTCCTCAGTGACGGGGTCCCCGAACTTATGAACAAGGGTGCAGAGTTGATTGGCTGGTCCAAGCGCCGACGTTTCGCGAAGCGAAACTCCAAGCAACTCCGATTCCAAGACGGGATTGAACCGAGAGGATGTTTGACGGAGTCAAACTCCAAGCAACTCCGATTCCAAACAGGAATCGGAGTTGCCCGAGGCTTCCATACATCTTCCGCAGGTGCACCGCAACCGGGCGATGTCATCGACTTCTCAGGCGCCATGGTCAAGGTCAACATCGACGGCTCCATCGACGTCGTGACTGCACTGATGGATCACGGCGGCGGCACACACGAGGCGATCGCCAAGTTGGTGGGAGAAACCTTGTCCGTGCCATTCGACATGGTGAACGTCGTGCCCGTTGGCACCCAAACCACCGTCTACGACTGCGTGACCCACGCCACCCGCGGCGTCTATGCCGGCGGCGGGGCGGCAGTTAAGGCGGCCACGGCGCTGCGCGAAGAGATCCTGGAGACGGCGGCCAAGTACCTCAATGTCTATCCCGATGCGCTCGATATGACCATCGATGAAGAAGCCGGGCAAGCTGTCATTTTCTCTCCCACAACCGGAGATTGCGCGATCTCCCTGAAGGAACTGGCGACGAAGTGCTGGATGGAGTCATGGAAAACACTGGCGTCAGTTGAATCCTACCGGCCTACGAATTGCCCGCCCGCCTACGTGGCCGTGTTCCTGGAGGTTGAAGTCGATACCTGGACCGGCGTGGTGACGACGAAGAACGCGGTGATGGGATCGGATTGCGGTACGGTCGTCAATCCGGCCATGGCCGTCGGCCAATTGGAGGGGGGACTCTCCAAAGGCGTCGGCTATGCCCTGTACGAGGGCTGCGATTGGGACGCCGACGGTCAGCTCACTTCGCGCGGTCTGTGGCTGGACGACAAGATCGCCGCCTTCAACGAAAGCCCGCCCATCGAGAACCTTCAATGCTTCTTCACGGATACGTACGAACCAACCGGCCCTTTCGGAGCCAAGGGCATCGGCGAAGCGGCCATGAATCCGGTGGCCGCCGCCTACGCCAATGCCATCGCCAACGCGATCGGCGTCCGCTTCTTCGAACTGCCGATAACCCCGGAAGCTATCACCGCAGAGATCGCAAAGAACGCAGAGAAAGGCGGTGAGAGATAATGGCCGAACTCGACCACAACACGAGAACGGCTGAAGGACGTTCTCTTAAGGAACTCGCACATGGCGAGTTCCCAAAGCATCAAATGCGTAATACCCACATCCTCGTGAACGGATTTGGCTACGTGCGGCCTGCATCCCTTGACGAAGCGATCGCCTCGCTGAAGAGCAATCCGGAAGCCAAGCTTCTGGCGGGTGGAACCAACCTCTTGGTCGATATGAAACTTGAGGTCAAAGCACCTCCGAGTGTAATAGACATTACACAACTCTCGGAATTGAGAGGGATTGAGGAATCGCCCGCTGGAATACGAATCGGTGCACTCACGCGCATTCGTGATCTGGCGATTCCAGAGACGCTGTGGAACGGGTACACGTGTCTGGCGGAATCGGCGGCCGCCTTCGGATCGACGCAGATCATGATGATGGGAACGCTGGGAGGGAACATCGCCAACGGGTCTCCTGCTTCGGATACCGTGCCCGCGTTGCTCGTGCTGGGCGCCGAAGCCGAAATCATCGGACCAGCAGGGAAACGAACGGCACTCGTCGCCGATCTGCTCGCGAAACCAGGTCAGATTGCTCTCCAGCCTGGGAGAATGGCAATTCAGCAAGCTGAATTGCTTACGGAGATTCGGATACCCGAATCTCCGGCGAACGCAGGTTCAGCGTTCCTCAAACTCTCGCGAGTGCGTGCAGATCTAGCTAAGGTATCTGTCGCCGTGCGACTGGTACGGGACGCCGAGGTGATCGTGAACGCCCGTATTGCGCTTGGATCCGTAGGTCCCACAGTCGTACGAGCCAAGAAAGCATCGTCCATGCTGTCCGGTAGACCCTTCTCCAAAGACCTGATCTTAAATGCCGCTCGGTTAGCCGCGGACGAGATCACCCCAATTGATGACATCCGCAGTACAGCTGACTACCGGAAGAGGGCAGCAGTTGCTTTGGTATTTGATGCGCTTTCGATTGCCTGGAACCGGACACAAGTAACGCCGCCATCTATACGCGGAGAATCGGCGTTGCCGATTCTCCAAGCAACACGTCCAATGCGAGTTCAATCAACGGAGCATGTATCGATTGAGCTCACTGTCAATGGCGTTCGTACTGCATTGGACGTGTTGCCCAACGAACTGTTGCTGAATGTGTTGAGGGAAAGGCTCGAATTGACGGGGACGAAGTACGGGTGCGGCATTGGCGAATGTGGTGCATGCACAGTATGGCTTGACGGCACACCGGTTCTCGGTTGTCTTGTGCTCGCAGTCTCGGCCGACGGTGGAGAGGTGCGAACGATCGAAGGATTGGCTGCGCCGGACGGAACCCTCGATCCGCTACAAGAAGCCTTCATCGAGGAGAACGCGTTCCAGTGCGGCTACTGCACACCAGGAATGTTGATGATGACCAAGAAGCTGATGGAGGAGATCCCCAAGCCCACCGAGGACGAAGTCCGCGACTACCTCAAGGGAAATCACTGTCGTTGTACAGGGTACGCAAGTATCGTTCGTGCCGTGAACGCGGCTGCGAAGAGTGATGGAGGAGAACATTGATGGAGTTCGCTAGCACTTGCGTACCCCAGAGAAAGTGCCTAATGGCGCTTTCTCAATCGTCCCCGCAGGGGACGCGGGTATTTGCGAGCGGCAACTCAGGCTGGAAAACGCCTGAGTTGCACAGAGAAACCTCGAAAACGAGGTTTCTCTTGTTGGTGAAGTACTGGGGGTGCCATGCTTCCAGCATTTGAATGCCTCAAACCTCAAACCCTTGCCGAAGCACTGCGGTGGCTCGCCTCTGAATCGAATGCGATTCCAATCGCCGGGGGAACGAATCTGATTGTGGACACTCGGGCCGGGAGACTAACGCCGGACACGGTGATCGATCTCTCCGGTCTACCCGAACTCAGGGGAGTCGATGTATCCGAGGACGAGATTCGCATCGGCGCCTGTACGACCATTGTCGAGTTGCTGTCAAACGCTCAGATCGAGCGGCATGCCCCTGTGCTTCATGCGGCGTGTGCAACGTTCGCCAACACGTTGATTCGGAATCGTGCCACGATTGGCGGAAATCTCGTTAACAACGCCCCTTGTGCGGATACAGCCCCCGCGTTGCTGGTGCTTGATGCGGTCGTGGAACTGGCTCGGGAGGATGGGGTACGCCATCTGTTGCTCGGCGATTTTCTGGTTGAGCCGTTCGCGACCATGTGTGAACCAGACGAAATCCTGACCGCTGTGCAATTCCCCATGCCGTCGAAGGCATCGATCGGGAGGTTCCGGAAGATGGGGCTGCGTAAGGTTTCGTGTATGGCCAAGGTTGACGTCGCCGCTCAGCTAACTTTCGAAGGCGACGTCTGCGCTGAGGCAAGAATAGCGTTTGCGGCCGCCGCGCCTGTCGCATTGCGCGCACGTGATGCTGAGATCGAGTTGCAGGGGAAGGGGCTCACCGTAGATGTGATTCGCCGGGCTGCTAAATTCGCGGCTCAGGCCGCAGTACCACGTGCTGGATCCGAGTACAAGCAGCAGGTTGTTGCCGGACTCACCCGACAGATTCTCCAAGAGATAGCCGAGGAAGTGGGTGGTGAGGATGCGTAGAGCAACGCTGATCACGCTTCAGGTTAACGGTCGTAAACATGAGGTCGCCGTGCAGCCGAATGCTGTGCTCCTGCACACGCTACGTGACCTTGGCTATACCGATGTCAAGAACGGATGTGAGATCGGTGAATGCGGTGCGTGTGCCGTGCTGCTGAACGGACAGCCGGTCAACAGCTGTATGGTGCTCACGGTTCAGGCCGACGGCGCGACGATCACAACCAACGCCGGACTGGGCACCATCGACAAGCCGCACGTGATCCAAGAGGCGTTCGCCGATACTGGCGCCGTTCAATGTGGTTTCTGTACATCGGGAATGGTGATCGCGACGGTAGCTCTGCTCGATCAGAATCCGGATCCCACGGAAGCGGAAATCCGTGAGGCGCTGTCAGGGAATCTGTGTCGGTGTACTGGGTACGGGCAGATCATCTCAGCCGTTCAGCTGGCGGCTGAGCGGCTGAGCGATCTGGCCTCGTCCCCTGCCTCCTCGCTTCGTGAGGACGCCAGCTCACGAAGTGAGGAGGGTCGAGAATCCGATCCGGAGGATCGAATTCTCCTAGCTGATGAGCAGATGGAAGGCGGTGAGCGCTCGTGAAGAACATAGTTCCAAAGCCGCTGCCAGAGGTCCATCTGCCGCCCCTGAGGCAGGTTGGGCAACCACTTCGGCGGGTCGATGCACTTGGGAAAGCTGTTGGTGCGACGGTGTATGCTGCCGACTTCACCATGCCGAACATGCTGCACGCTAAGGTGTTCCGCAGCCCCGTACCCAGCGCTCGCATCATCGTGCTGGATGTCTCCAAAGCGCGAGACCTGGCCGGTGTTGCCTGTGTGATGACGAGTGAGGACGTGCACGGTGCCAAGCTGAATACTGATTTGCCCGGCCAAACCGGACACGACGCCCGCGCCGGTTCGGACGCACCAGTGCTGGCGTCGGACATCGTACGGTACGTCGGCGAACCCATCGCTCTAGTCGCAGCCGAGAGCTTGGAGATCGCTGAAGCCGCATTGCGGCTCATCGATCTCCAGTTGGAAGAGCTGCCGGGCGTCTTCGATCCCATCGAAGCCATGAAACCGGGGGCGCCGATCTTGTTTGCCCCCAACAACGTGGTGGCCGAATACAAGATCCGCAAGGGCGACCTCGATGCCGGCATGGCCGAGGCTGATGTGATAGTGGATAACACGTTCAAGATGCCGTTCGTGGAGCACGCCTATTTGGAACCCGATGCCGGGGTGGCGTGGGTCGATGAGCAAAGTGTGATCAACATCCGCGTTTGCACGCAGGTGATCGAGCATTTCCGATCGATCGCCCGGGCGTTGAACGTGCCTCAGAACAGGATTCGCATTCGCGGCACCATGGTCGGCGGCGGGTTCGGGAGCAAGGAAGACATCACAGTGGAAATCTTCCTCGCGTTCCTGACACGCGAAACCGGCAGGCCGGTGAAGTTGGTGTACACGCGAGAAGAGGCATTTGCAGCCACGTCGAAGAGGCATCCATTCACCATCACCCATCGAACCGGCGTCAAGAAGGACGGACGGATCACGGCCTGTCAGATCAAGATGGTGGCCGATTCCGGCGCCTATCCTTATCTCACGCCGTACGTATTGCTCTACGCCACTGGTATGGCGGCGGGTCCCTACAAGATCGACAACCTGCACGTGGACAGCGTAGCGGCGGCAACAAATCAAACATTCACCAGCGCTTTCCGCGGGTTCGGCGGGCCGCAGGCGGCGTTGGGCTACGAACAACAGATGGACGAAATCGCCAAGGAACTCGAACTTGACCCCTTGGCTGTCCGCCGGATCAATTACATGAAAACAGGAGACACCACCGGTACAGGTCAAGAGATCAAATCGGCCGCTTGGCTGGAAGAGACAGCCACGCGCGCCCTGGCCGCCTTGGGCGAGCGCACGCCGAGCACGCCAATGCGAAGGATTGGGCGAGGGATGGCGTCAACCTTCCAATCCTACGGCCGCATCATGTGGTTCCACGACACATCACGAGCCTGGGTCGGCATGGAACAGGACGGCAGTGTCGTCATTCGCTGCGGTGTACCCGATATCGGGGCCGGTCAGTCGAACAGCTTGTGCCAGATCGCGGCCGAGATCCTCGGCGTTTCCCTGGATCAAGTCACTATCTATGCCACCGATTCAGCGGTCACGCCGTTGGCGGGCACATCCACGGCAACCCGACAGCTATACATGTCGGGGAATGCGGTTTCCCAAGCGGCCAATGAGGTTCGGAAGAACCTCATTGGCCTTGCAGCGAGCGAGTTCGGAGTGGGGCCAGAGAAAGTAGATCTAGCATTCAGCTACGCGTATGTGGTGGACGATGTAGCTGAAGGAGGAAGCTCCGAACTCGAGGCAGTTCTCGAAAGCGATAACTGCCGGTCAATGAACATTTCGGAGGTTGTTAGGAAATGCGCGGCACGCGGGCTCTCGTTGTCGCATCTGGCGCAGTTCAATGCGCCGTTTACAGATGGGCTCGATCCGGAGACGGGACAGGGCGACATCTGGCCGGACTTCACGTTTGGCGCCCAGGCGGTCGAAGTAGCCGTGGATGTGGAGACGGGCGAAATCGAACTTCTGAAGTCCGCCGCTTGCCACGACGTAGGACGTGCCATCAATCCGGCCGCTGTGCAGGGCCAGATCTGCGGCGGCAGCCATCAAGGGTTGGGCTACGCCATGATGGAGGACTTCGAGCTTCAGGAAGGAATCATCAAGACACCGTCGCTCGCCGAATACTTGATTCCTACTGTACTCGACTTCCCGAGCACGGAAGTCATCATCCTGGAATCGGGAACCGGTGTGGGGCCGTTCGGAGCCAAGGGCATCGGAGAACCGGCACTGACGCCGGCGGCACCGGCAGTGGCCAACGCCGTCGCCGACGCACTGGGCGTTCGCATTGCCCAGATCCCACTTACGCCGAAGAGAGTGCTTGGCGCCGTCGGCAAAGCTCGCACGGAAAGGCATCAACCATGAAGAACATGAAGAAACTGAAGGGGAAAGCTCCAAAACCATGAATAGCCTCACCTTTCCTGGACTTCATGCGCTTCATGGTGAAAGAGTTGTGGCTTTGTCAAAAGGAGCCCGTTGGTGACGAAGAGAATGCTGACTGGAAATCAGGCTGTTGCCTTGGGTGCCCTACGCGCCGGCGTCAAGGTGGTGCCCGGGTATCCGGGGACGCCGTCCACGGGCTGTCTGGCCCATTTGCTGACACTCGATCTCCCGGACCGGCATGTTGAATGGAGTGCCAACGAGAAGGTGGCGTTCGAAATCGCCGCAGGCGCTGCCTGGGCCGGGCATCGTGCCATGTGCACCATGAAGATGTCGGGCGTCAATGTCGCCTACGATGCCTTGATCTCGATCGCCTATTCCGGAACCAACGGCGGTCTGGTCATTTACGTGGCCGACGATCCCGGAGTCAGCGCCGGGATGCCGGAGCAGGATTCGCGCGGATTCGCCCTGATGTCGCAACTACCCATGCTGGAGCCGGCAACACCGGCCGAGGCGTACGAACTTGTGGGTACCGCATTCGAGCTGTCCGAGAAGACGGGATCTCCCGTCTTCGTTCGTCTCACGACGGCTATCGCCCTGGGCCATGCCCTCGTCGAGACCGAGGATCCGATTCCTCCGAAGGAGATCGAACCGATTCTGGAACGCGACATCACTCGGTACACCAAAGCCGGCTCCAAGATTTGCCTGGATCAACACCAGGCACTGATTGATCGGTTGAGTCATGTCGGCCGGGTCGTTCACGAGATGGGGCTGAATCGAGTCGAACTATCGAACGAGCCTGGCGGCTTGGGAATCATCTCTATCGGGGGGGTGAGCGCTTACCTGGCGGAAGCGTTCACCTTGGGAGAATCCTCTCGATTCTCCAGGGATGACATGTCGGTCTTGGTTGTTAGGACCACGATTCCGTTTCCTTGGGAAGAGACGAAGCAGTTGCTGGCGCATTGTGGCAAGATCCTCGTGCTCGAAGAGCTGGAGCCGCACGTCGAGCGAAGCGTGTATGTTGCCGCCCAGCAACTCGGATTCGAAGGCACCATCATCGGCAAGATGGATGGCACCCTCTCGCCCATCGGCGAGTACGGCCTGGCTGAGGTTCTAAAGGGATTGGAAGCTGTAGGGCTCGCCAGACGACAAGAATCGGCAACGCAGATTCTTGAAAGCAACGCCGAAGGCGTTGCCGTTCTCTCCAGCGCAGCCCAGCCCGCGCCGAGACCGATCACGGTTTGTGCCGGATGCCCGCACCGTGGTACGTACTTGGCGATTGAAGCGGCCATCAAGGATGCCGGATTCTCCAAGGATGAAGTGATGGTCACCGGCGACATCGGGTGCACGATCTTGGGTATGAATCCTCCCTTTAACCTGCTCTGGAACGAGGTCTCGATGGGGAGCAGTATCAGCCTTGCCCAGGGCTACGTTCACGCCGGATTGAAGACGCCGGTCATCGCCACCATGGGCGACTCCACGTTCTTCCACGGAGGCATCCCCGGACTGATCAATGCCATCCAGCATCAAGTCCCGCTCACACTCGTGGTGATGGACAACGGCTGGACGAGCATGACGGGCATGCAGGTAAACGCGGGGACCGACGAGACCTTCCAATCCGAAGGACGACGTGTGGACATCGAAGCCGTCATCCGCGGGCTGGGCCCTGACCGTTTCGATGTGGTCGATCCGTTCGATCTCGAAGGCACAACGGCAACGCTTGTGAGTTGCATGGCAGAACCACAGGGCGTGAAGGTAGTGCTGGCTCAGCAGGAGTGCGCCATCCAAACCAAGCGGCGAGGGGTCGTGGCCGGGTATACGACCGTGGATGCAAAGAAGTGCGTCCTCTGCAAGAAGTGCTTGCGCGTTACGGGTTGTCCGGCGTTGGGCATCGCCCAAAGCGTAAATGGAGGAGAGTCACCGTCAGGTGATCTCTCCCAAGCAACGGCTTCAGCCGTTGCCAATCATCACAAGGTCAATTTCTCGGGCTCAGGGGAAGAATCTGAATCGACAAAACCAGCCATCGCCATTGACCAGAGCTTATGCAATGGATGTAGGTTGTGCGTGGGGTTCTGCCCGACCGGGGCTCTGCAATGGACCCCGGCTTTGTCTGAGGCAAAGGGAGCGGCCTCATGAAGACCTGCGACATTGTTCTCATCAGCGTGGGTGGCCAGGGAATCGTCACGCTAGTGTGCTTGGCAACTCTCGCGCGAAGGAGCGCGAGTTGCTCGGAGAAGGATCATCCGACACCGATCCTTCTCTTGGCTCGGAAGGGGTGGTCACATGAAGACATGTGATATCGTTCTGATTGGTGAAGGAGGGCAAGGCGTTGTGACGTTAGGAGACCTCATCGGCCGTGCTGCGATGACGGCCGGTATTCCTGTCTCTTACGTTCCCTCCAAGGGCATGGCACAGCGCGGTGGCTTCGTCAAGGTCGAGATCAGACTTGGATATGACAATGCAGGTCCACGGGTTCCGGAAGGTGGGGCCGACGTTGTCGTGGCCATGGAGAGATCCGAGTCCCTCAAGGGCGTGTGTTTGGTTCGTTCGAATGGCCGCTTCATTCTCTACGATCACGTGTGGCCACCCACCGGCGTCATGCTGGAAGAGGATGACTACCCATTACGAGAAGCGGTGCTCAAAGCGCTCACGAATGCGTCCAACGACGTCTTGGCACTCAACCCAGATGACCGTCCGACCTTCAACGGCCGGCCTGTGGCAGCCAATATCTTTACCCTTGGAGCCGTGCTCAACACGCCGATCCTCCGAGAACTCATTGATCCAAGAGTTATGCAGGAAGTGCTATTACAGCGGTGGCCGAAGTCTTCCGAAGCGAACGGCTGCGCATTTCGCGCTGGATTGGATACTGGACAAACCGCGCCGCTTGGCAGTTCGCCTGACAGAGAACTGCGCTTGAGGGAGATGTGATGCATTGGTCTGAGGCCTTGTTCCAGCCCAAGATGGTTGCAGTCATTGGATCTACTTCTCCTGGCAAGATGGGGCATGTATTGATCACTCAGTTGCTGGACGGGGGTTCGAGAACGTGGTTGCCGTCAACCCCAAGGCGGAGGGAACTCGCGGCGTCCTCGCTGTGAGTTCCTTAGGGAAACTGCCCCGGGGCAGTTCTCCAGTGGACCTTGCGGTCATTGCCAGTCCGGCGGCGACGGTTGCCGATGTTCTCGAAGATGCGGGCAGGGCCGGTGTGAAGGCGGCTGTCATCATTACGGCCGGGTTCTTGGAGTCGGGCAATAGCCAGGAAGAGCAGAAGCTCCTGTCTGTTGCTCGACGATTCGATATGCGAATCGTGGGGCCAAACTGTGCGGGGATTGTGAACACCAAGCACAATTTGTTTCCTACATTGGAGACGCGACCCACATCCGGAGATGTTGCGTTCATTTCGCAAAGCGGTGCCTTGGGAGGCGCCGTGTTGTCGTGGGCGGAGGAACAGGGCGTCGGATTCTCGAAGTTTGTGAGTTACGGCAACGCTGTCGACTTAACGGAGGTCGACTTCCTCGACTATCTCCGCGACGACGATGAAACCAAGGTCGTTGCCTTGTACATCGAGACGGTCTCCGATGGACGCCGGTTCATGGAAGCAGCGAGGAAGCTGTCCGCTGTGAAGCCTCTTGTCGTCATCAAGTCGGGGCGATCGGAATCCGGTGGAAGGGCTACTCAATCGCATACCGGCTCAATGGCCGGATCGGATGCGGTGTACGAGGCAGCACTGGCCCAATGCAGAGCCATTCGCGTTGCCGGCATCGAAGAGATGTTCGATCTGTGTCGAGGATTCGTACATCTGCCCTCTGTGCGAGGGAATCGCATTGCCATTGTCACCAATTCCGGCGGCCCGGGTGTGCTGGCAGCGGATGCCGGCGATCGTGCCGGACTTGAGATAACTCCTCCAAGCCCGGACCTGCGCGATCGGTTGGCGAAGAGGCTTCCTCCTGTTTGCTCGCTCACAAATCCGTTCGATCTGACGGTACAAGGGGCAGAGGATGACTACCGAGTCACTCTGATTGAGGTATTGAACGAATACGACGCCGCCCTGGCCATCAACGTCAATACGCCTTACCTCGATGTTTCTCCATTGGCGCGAGGTGTCGTTTCCGCCGCTCAGGAAACGGGCAAACCGATCGCTGCGTCGTTTGTCGCCGGCCGACCGGCACAAGCGGCGCTTCCGATTCTTGCCGAAGGCGGTGTGCCCAACTTCGTGACTGGGGAACGCGCAACGCGCGTACTTGCAGTACTCGCGGAGCGTTCTGAGGGCGCCGCGCGCGCGAAGCGCGCGCCTACGAAAGAAACGCCTGAAGACGTTTCTCCTGTTGAGGTCATGGGTACAACGACCAAGGAGTGTCTGCCGTGGGAGCAACAGCCGACTGAGCCGGAGGCAATGGATTGGGTGGAAAGCCTTGGGTTTCCAATGATCCCGCATGTCTTCGCCAGCACCGCCGATGAGGCGGTACAAGCTGCTCAAGAATTCGAACAACCGGTGGCCATGAAGATCGTATCCCCGATGGTCGTGCACAAGACGGATTTGGGCGGCGTTGTCCTTAACTTGTCGTCCCCGGATGAGCTCGAAGCGGCCTTTTCAAGAATGAAAGGACTCACACTTCCGGCTGGATTCAACGGCGTACTTGTCTCACCGATGATTGAGGATCCGGTCGAAGCCATCGTGGGGTTATCGAACGATCGGCAATTCGGACCCGTGATCGCCGTCGGGCTGGGCGGCATCTACACGGAAATCTTCAAGGATCTCGAGCTTCGCGTGGCACCGGTATCCGTAAGCGAAGCCCATCGAATGATCGAAAGCCTCGGCGGCATCGAAATTCTGAGGGGGGCAAGAGGCAAGGTTCTCAGAGATGTCCCCGCGTTGGCGCAACTGGTTTCGGATATCTCCCGTCTCCCGTTCCGCTTCGAGGGAATCGAGGAGTTGGATCTCAATCCCGTTTTTCTGTTCGAGCGAGGGTGTGCAGCAGGCGACGTACGACTGATTCCGATAGGCGGAGCAACAACGCAAAGGAGCGACTGACAGCATGAGCAAAGGCATTCACCAGCAACGGGGATTGGAATTCATCAAACCTTACGTTCCCGGTAAGCCGATCGAAGAGGTCAAGCGAGAATACGGTCTCGATGATGTTATCAAGATGGCGTCCAATGAGAACCCCCTTGGCGTATCCCCCAAAGCACTTGCAGCCATGCAGGCGGCCCTCTCAAGACTGAATCATTACCCTGATGCCGCCAGTTACGAGTTTCGTTCCGCATTGGCCGAACATTTCGACGTCGACATGTCTCAAGTGGCCGTCGGCAACGGTGCCGATGACCTCATTCTCGAACTGTCGATGGCTTATCTCGAGGACGGTGACGAAGTCGTGGTCAGCCGATCGTCGTTCCCCATGTACGATATTCATGCGACAGCGATGCGTGCCCGCATGGTCAAAACGTCACTCACCTCGGAGTATGGCATCGATTTGGACGCAATGGCTAGCGCGATCACAGAACGAACCAAGATCGTATATGTCTGCAATCCTAACAATCCTACCGGAACCATCGTCCGTGCCGCCGAAGTCGACGCGTTCATTCAGCGCGTGCCGAAGAGCGTACTCATCGTGATCGACGAAGCCTATTACGAGATGGTCGATTCGGACTCCTTCCCGAATTCGCTCGCTTATATCAAGGAAGGACGAAAGAATGTGTTCGTACTACGCACGTTCTCAAAGGTCTACGGATTGGCCGGCATCCGCATCGGCTATGGTTTCGCACACTCCGACTCAATCTCCACCCTATTCAAGATCAAGCCGCCGTTCAACGTGAACGTGCTGGCTCAGGCAGCCGGCATCGCCGCTTTGCAGGATTCCGACTTTGTCACCCAGTCTGTGGATACCAACAAGATCGCACGACAGATTCTGTATCGCGAGTTGGACCGGCTGGGACTGAGCTACGCAGATTCGCACACCAACTTCATCTTGTTCCGAATCGGACCCAATGCCGCAGACGTTCAGCAGAGCTTGCTCAAACGGGGTGTCATCGTGCGTCCATGCAGCGGATACGATCTGCCGGAGTTTCTCCGCGTATCCATCGGTACGCCCGCTCAGAACGAACGATTCATCATGACATTGAGCGAGGTCCTTCGCGCCTAGGCGAATACAAACGGATGGTCGGATTGGGCACACTGGATTGCAGCCGGCGGCGTGACTTAGTCCACTACATCCCCCACAGATGCCTCGTGTCGACATCCACGCCCTGGAGCTTGAGATAGTAGAAGAGCTGTGACTTATGGGCCACAAGATGCTCGATGGATTCCATGATCCAATCGCCCAGCCGCCGTTCGGTGGGATCCCAGGGGGCCGCCATTCTCCGGTCGTTCAGATCGTCTTCCGATACGTCTTCGATCACATCAAACGCAAGCTTCTTGTCGGCAGCCAGCTTTGCTTTGGCTTCGGCCAGCGATGACACCGCCGAGAACTTCTCCGCCGGGGGGAGCATGTCTTCGGGTGCCATTTCTTCGAATACATCTGCGGGAACACCCCAGTCTCCGGAAGCAAATCCTTTGCACATCGCCCCACATGAGCCGGTGATGTGATCGAGCAACTGCGCCGTCGTTAGCCAATTCGTGCCCGTTTCCGGTTTCCACGACAGCATATCCTCCGACACGAGATCAAATAGTCCTTCGACGGCTCGGTAGGCGGCTTCTGCGTGATGCTTGAGATGGGATTGCCAATTCATGTTCACACTCCTGTGTTCGGCAACGTATGCGTTCTACACTAACAGGTCTTGAGCCGCACCACCAACACCGGCGGAATCTCGTGGAAGTGATCCCAAGACAGTGGCCCGCGCGCGGACGATGTGTCCTCAAAGGCAGTTTCCTCCAGTCCGGTCAGCACCATGCCCTGCACCAAGAACGGCCTCAGCAATTCCTGAAACGGACGATGGAAATAGGTTTGAGGAACCGGCTGCCCCACGATGCCTATGCCCTCGGACTCGAACGGTGTCAAGTACTTGGTCACCCGAACGGACGGTACGGAAACGAAGCCCTCTCCCTGTTGTTCGTCTTCTATTGATAGACGAACGGCGTTGTTGTTGAAGCAAGGATGCATGATCGAGAACACGAATCGTCCGCCTGGGCAAAGCAGCCGCGGCAAGCATTCCGCCAAGACGTTGATGTCTGACATGTCCATCAAGGCCATGTTGCAAACGGCTCCCTCGAACTTCGCCTCACCCAATCCGAGCAACTGCACGCGATCCGTGGCATCAACAACGCGATACTCAATACGATCCCCGTACCCATCGCTCAGTCCCACGGCACACTCGATGAACGGTGCTGAGAAGTCGAAGCCGAGAACGCATGCACCCAAGTCAGCCAGGCGCCGCGAGAAGGCGCCGTTTCCGCAGGCAATGTCAAGGATATGTTCTCCGGCTTGAACTGCCAGCAGTCTTTCGACAGGTGGGGCGACCAGATTGAGGTGAAAATCGTTGCCCTCGCCGAAACGGTCCGACCACCACTTCGCGTTCTTCTCCCACGCCGATCGGACGGGATCCCAGCTCGCGTCTGTCATTGTGCGTCCTCCTCCTCACGATCGGGCTGGTTCTCGCGTTGGGCTTTCCACTGCGCTCGGGTGATCTGAAGCTCGCAGTAGGGGACCAGAGCGGTGTCCGGTTGCATGTTTGAGTGCGATTCGAACACACCCTCATCGACCTTCTTCCGCCACGCAAGAGCTATCATCCAAGCAAGTGGGCCCCGGATATTCTATCCACGGACTCGTTCAAACACATGGCAGGCATAATCGGTTCGGTGAGAGCTATGAGAATCATGACCAAAAGGAAGAAGTTCGCTCTCCTGGCAGCCCTAATGGGAGCTGCTTTACTGAGCGGATGTTTCGCCGGCGCATTCGGGTTCTGGGAACCGCCTGAAGACCCGTGGAATCTGGAACCTCTGTCGCAATACTTCACACGCGGTCAGTGTCAGGGATCGGGAGACGTACGCTTCACGGCCGCTCCGGCTGATCCGGCGGATCTCAGCCACATCTTTCCGCTCGGGTTGATGACGGGCGCTCATGTGACACCGGTAGATCATCAGTACTACTACTGGGCCGGTTTGGATGTGCCTCTCGATACTTACTCCGTCCATTCTCCGGCTGACGGCGTGGTAGTCCAAGTTGACTTCATGCGTGACGACTACCGCCTGGTGATTGAGCATTCGTGCGATGTGTTCACAATCTGGATCCATCTGGAAGAGCTTGCCGGTCCACTCGCCCATCTCAACGGAACGCTCTCGTCCAATCGATCTGTCTTCGAGCGCATCCCCGTCTCCGTCGGTGAACTCATCGCGTATGACGGCGGCACCGCCGGCTTCGATTTCTCCGTGCACGACGATCGCGTCATCCTTTCCGGATTTGTCGATCCGACCAGCTACATCGTCGAGCCGTGGAAAGTCCATACCGTCGATCCCTACGATTACTTCGACGAACCCGTTCGCAGCCGGCTATTGACCAAGAACGTGCGTCAAGTTGAACCCTTGGGGGGCAAGATCGATCATGACACTCCCGGGACGCTAATGGGCAACTGGTTTGTCGAGAACACCAATGGGTATGCAGGAAACTCGGACATTACAGGTACTGTGGCTCCGGATCAGCAAGTAGGCTACTGGAGCACGCATCTTGCCGTTGCGCCCGATCCCATTGATCCATCCGCCGTATTCGTGTCCCTAGGATCCTACGACGGACGCACGGCACAATACGCCATCGGAGACCCGAATCCTCATCCTAGAATGGTTTCCGTGGAGTCAGGACTCGTCAAGTACGAATTGGTGGGCTCACAATACATCATCCAATCCACTGATGAGCCATGGTTCGGCATCACTCGGACGGCGGCTCCCGATATCTTTGTACGCGTGTATCCTCAGCATGTCGAAGGCACCGTCCTTTTCCAACTTCTGGACGACAATCGCTTGAAGGCCGAGGTATTTCCCGGGTTGACAGTAGACCAAGTCAATGGATTCACGGAAAAGGCGAAGATCTACGAGCGGTAGTCTGTCCCCCGCATGTGCACTTGCGCGCCGTCATTCTGCCTCTTGTCGCGGGCGTTTGTGCTATTCAGATTTCGCTTTCCGACTCTTCCTGACATCGTCGAGCGATGAAGGAAGAGCATCCAGCTTTGACTTAGATGGCGATCTATGTTAGGCTTCTATCTAACTTAGATGGCGATCTACAAGGAAACGAACTATGACTGACAAGAAGCAGCGACCGAAGCAACCGATTATCGAATGGGATCTGGGAACCGCCCATGATTTCTTCATCAGCTATTCCGTTCTAAAGGATCCCAAGAAATTCGGCGTTCGGAGCGCATGGGCTTCCGGAATGCGGGCGCGTCTTCAAACGGAGGATAGGGCAATCCTGGATGAGGCCCTTGTGGTCATCAGCAATCTTACCATGTGGCTATACTCCCTGCCCCAACCCAAGGCCGTTGAGAGCTGCCTTGCCGCCTTGTCCCAGGTGCCTGCAAAGAGCCGGCTGGCCACACTCACCCGCTGTCCGGAGCAAGAGGCCGAGTGTCCCTTAACTCAACAACTGCTGATCGCTGTCTCAAGACGAGGTTCATGGAACGACGATGACCTGGAATCGCTTGGCACTCTTTACGCTAAGAAGAAGTCGAAGCATCATGGGCCATCACGTGGGGATCTGGAGTTGATTCTCACATGGTGGGCAGAAGCGGAGAAGTACGGGGAGAAGTATCTGCGTGCACTTCGGCACTACTACGAGGTGTTCTTCAAAGAGGAAGAGCAGCGGATTATCCCGAAGCTGGAATTGGCACTTGAGCACACAAGAGAACGATCGAAGCAGCTCTCCTCGATTGAGCTCATTGAAGAAGTCTCACATGGTATCCGATACGAAGGAGTCCCGAACGTCAGGAAGATCACGCTCATCCCTTCGTACTGGATCAGTCCCTTCGTGATGATCGTAGACACCGACAAGCAGCATCAGCTATTTACATTCGGAGCTCGCTCGGCTGAGGATTCGCTTGTTCCAGGAGACCCGATTCCTGATGCCCTTCGCGTCTCTTTGAAAGCGTTGGCCGATCCCACGAGGTTACGAATACTCCGTTACTTGAATCAAGAGCCGCTGACCATGGCCGAGTTGACCAAACGTTTGCGCTTGCGAATGCCGACCGTTATCCACCATTTGTCGGCTCTTCGCCTTGCTGGATTGGTGCTTATTCATTTCGATGCAAAGGGGAAGGGACATCGGCAAAGGTTCAGCGCCCGTACGGTGGGTTTGGATGCAACCCTTCAATCTCTCAAGGCATTTCTTGAGAGCGATCAAGAATCAGCATAGCCCGAAGTTCGAGAGGAGGAATCATGTTCAACACATACGAGGTCAATGCGTTGTCAAGACTCATCGTGCAAGAGCGCCTTGAAGAGCGCCGTTATGGCCGAGAGATCCGCACGGCGATGGCCAAGCGAACGGCTCAACGACGGCTCCGGCGCGAAATCGAGAGGCTTCTGCAAGCAGATGGAAGCGTTCAATCCGCTCTTGACTTGCTCGAACATGTTGCCGCCGAAGTTCATCCTCCAGCGCGGCAGAGAGTGGAAACTCCCTGCTGTTCCTGAACAATCGTCCAATCGAAGTGCGTTTCCGCGAGGCTGCTCAGTGGTCCAATGGCTGCCTCGCGGTCTCCTGTGTCGTGCAATCGTCGATATGAGATCGTCATCCCTGGGAAATTGGGCAGCCTGATGCATCAAGAGCAAGAATCTGCGTATTGGACGGCATGCTTCCCGGATACTCATCCGCGTGCATCGACCAGATCATCTCGTCCACCGGCTGACCGTTCAAGATCGGACCGCGGCGCCGCAAGGTGGCTTCATGCACGAAACCGATCTTCCGCGGGACCGAAGCGCTGGCCGGGTTTTCGGGGCTGCAATGGATCTCAACGCGATCCATGCCTTCAATTTCGAACGCCACTTTCGTCAATGCTGCGGATGTCTCAGTAGCATACCCTTGGTTGATGTGGTCGACGTGAATCCAGTACCCGATTTCGCGAACATTCTCGCCGAGCCGAGTATGAAGGCCGCTTCCTCCCAGAACTTGTGTCTCGTCTTGGTTGAAGATGGCATAGACGTAGTCCTTATCCATGTCGAACATTGCACGAAACTGACGCAGGCGTTTGATCGTCAATGCGAGGGGTTCCGGCTCGGTATCAGCCCATGGCATCCATTCGCGCAAATGCTCGCGACTGGCGTCGATGGCTTCCTTACCCAATGCGGCATCCTGTGGTTGCCAACAGCGAATCACGAGCCGCTCGGTCTCGATTCTGTAGGCAGGACCTTTGCTGTGCTCGGACATGATGGAGCGCATGATACAAGAAACGACCGCAGGTGTCTCAGTCTGGAATCTCGCCTTCGTCCCACATCTGGCGAATCCGTTCCGAGATATCCACGGCGGGTTCGGCAAACGACTCGAAGTCCGGCCGCTCGGGTTGGACCAGATCCACTGTCTCCAATGTGGGCAACACATTGCTCGTGAAGTAGCGGCACAGTTGCATATAGGAGTGACCGTTCGTAAGCCCATACCAGCGATGGTAGTAACGCAACGGGCGGCTTACATAGAGAAAATCACGCGCACGTGTGAGGGCGACATACACCAGACGGCGTTCTTCTTCCAGCTCTTCTTGTGATCCGGCAGCCATGTCCGACGGCAGGAATCCGTCGGTGGCATGGATAAGATAAACCACGTCCCACTCGCATCCCTTGGCGGAGTGAATGGTGGACAGAATCAGATAATCCTCGTCCTTGGCCGGAGGTCCGGCCAGATCGGACGTTGAGGTAGGCGGATCAAGCTGGAGATCCACCAGGAACTTGCGCCGGGATTTGTACCCGGAGGCAATCTGCTCCAGGCTGATCAGATCGCGCACACGAACTTGAGGATTGTCATAGGTCTTCTTCAGCAGCGTGTCATAGAACTTGCGGATACGCTCGATCTGGATGGCCGGCTCTTTCACACCCATGGGAGCAAGCTCGGCGATCATCTCGGAAAGCGCCTTCAACTCATCTCGGGCCGCCGGTGGACCGGCGAACGAACTGATTGAGCTTGGATCGTCCCCGTGATCGATCACGTGCTGCAGGATCTTGCCCGCCGTGGTAGGACCGATACCGTCCATCAACAGCAGAACACGGAACCACGCCATCTCGTCACGCGGGTTCTCCAGCAATCTCAAGAAGGCCACTAGATCCTTCACATGGGCGGCTTCCAAGAACTTGAGTCCGCCATATTTGTGGTAGGGGATGTTGTGCCGTGTCAGCTCCAGCTCCAAAGACGTCGAAAGATAGGAGGTTCGAAACAGCACCGCCTGTCTGCGAAGCGGTATGCCTTCTTCGTAGTGTTGGAGCACGCGCTCGATGACGAATTCATCTTGCTGAGCCTCATCCTTGCATGTCACCAGCTTGGGTTGCTGTTGAGAGGCGCGTTCGGACCATAGATCCTTGGTGTATCGCTCAGTCGCTTCGGCAATGAGCAGATTGGCTGTGTCCAGAATCGGCGTCACCGATCGGTAGTTCTGTTCCAACGTCAACACAGTTGTTCCGGCGAATTGCTTGGGGAAGTCGAGCATGTTGCGCACGGTGGCACCGCGGAACCGGTAGATACTCTGCGCGTCATCGCCGACAACCATTATGTTGTCATGTTCCGTGCACATGCCGCCGAGGATGGCGGCTTGGAGCTTGTTGGTGTCTTGATATTCATCGATCAACAGGTAGTCGAAGCGTCCGCTCAGCTCACTGGCTACGTTCGGATCCGAGAGCAGATGCACCCAATACAGCAGCAGGTCATCATAGTCCAGGACATTCCGTTCCTGCTTGCGGGTGACATACAGCTTAAATAGCTCGCGCAATTCGTCTTTCCATTCCTGACACCACGGATACTCCGATTGCAGCACGGCTTCTAGATCTTCGGATGCGTTGACGCACCGTGAATAGATGGACAAACAGGTACGCTTGCGCGGAAACCGCTTCTCCATCTTGTGAAGGCCCAGATCGTGGCGAATCAGGTTGAGAAGATCCTCGGCGTCGCCTTGATCCATCACCGTGAAGTCTTGCCGCAATCCGGCCGCCTTGTGATAGGTACGAAGCAGACGATTGGCGATGGCATGGAATGTGCCTCCCCAAACGCGCCCTGTCGCATGTGCGCCCCGCGCAGTCACGGCAGCCGCACGTCGCAACATCTCCTGAGACGCCCGCCTCGTGAACGTCAGAAGCAGAATGCGGCTTGGATCCATCCCCTGTGCGATAAGGTAGGCAACGCGATAGGCCAGCGTCTTGGTTTTTCCCGTGCCTGCACCGGCAACCACCAACAGCGGACCGTCACCGTGGGTGACAGCCTCGCGTTGCTGTGGATTCAGCTCATCGAGCCAGGAGAAGTCAGTCTCTCGCGTCTTGGGCATCCCATAACTTTATCCGATCATTCGAGCTCTGCACCAAGAGCCAATCAAAAGGAGTCGTCCGTGGGAACCTATCGACTGACAACTGGTACCCCCGAGTAGACGAATTTGGAACTTTCACCTGGCCAAGTCACGAGGAGATCGAATCCCTTCTCGTTGGATCATAGTAGCCAGCTCGAGTCGAGGGTTGTGGAGCCCGGGAGACTGATTGTAGAACACGTTCGTTAACTGCCTTGTGATGATAGTGTTGCATTCGGCACTAGCTTGCAGAACACCCACACTGCAAGGGAAGAATCATCAATGCGAGTCCTTCCGGTATCTCTGGTTCACCTTCCAGGGTGAAAGTCAGGTGAAGACTACACTTGCCCCTCTACGCCGGACCAGCTAATGTTGCTCTTTCGGAACACGGAGTCAGGAGCGCTTGGTGTTGATACTGTTCGATGTCGTCTTGCCAATATTCTTGGTTGCGGGATGTGGCTTCTTTCTTGCACGCTTCGCGCGGTTGGACACCACCGCCTTAACTCCTGTTGTCATCTACTTGCTCGGACCCGCTCTAATCTTCCGTTCGCTCTATGAATCTGTTGTCCAGTGGGAGGATGTGGTTCTCATTGCAGGTTTCGTAGTGGTGCTCCAAATCTCCCTTCTGCTGATCTCACGCCTACTCGGTCGCGTTCTTCACTGGGATAGTGAAACGCGCGCAGTTGGTTCCTTAACTCTAACATTCGCTAACTGCGGAACCTATGCACTGCCTGTTCTTCTCTTCGCCTATGGAGAGAAGGGGTTCGCCTTCGGCATCATCTTCCTGCTCACCTCGAGTTTCATGCAAGCCACGGTGGGAGTTGGGATAGCATCATGGCAGGAGGGGATTCGCATCTCCAGTTGGATCGGGCGGATGGCGCGTGTGCCCTGGATCTACGCTCTGCTTGCTGCAATGCTCGTCCGAATCGCCAACTGGCAGATGCCCCTCGGTCTATACCGTGCGATCGAGCTTCTCGCATCTGCGACGATTCCTGTCGAGCTCGTTCTGCTGGGGATGCAGCTGTCTCGCGTCCCCTTGCGCACCATGGGCCGAGAAGCAGTCTGGCTGACTGCGATGAAGCTGCTCCTACCGCCTTTCCTGGCATGGGGAATCTCCACAGCACTTGGAGCCTCGGGTTTTCTGCAGGCGGTATTGATCGTACAGGCGAGTATGCCCAGCGCGATCAACTCCCTGATTCTCTCAATGCACTTTCGTCGCAAGCCGGAGCTTGCAGCAGCAGTGGTATTCGCCACCACTATCTTAAGCATCGGAACTCTAACAGCCATTCTGTCGTTTCTTCGGTGATCTTTTTCTGGCGTGCCCCGCGGTGTTGGGCCCACGTTTAGAACCAGCCTAGCTGCTACTGCGGCAGTCCGCGAGCTCGTAAGTGGCAATCTGGGTGTGTCGGGAAGTTGCCTGCTGATGGAACTTCTGTGTCCTGGCACCCCCGAGTGGACGAATTTGGAACTTTTCGATGGCCAAGTCGAGCCGAGATCGAGGCCCTTCTCGTTGGATCACAGTAGCCATCTCGAGTTCCGGCTGTGGAGTGGCAGGGGCAAGGATCTACTAGTGAGGAGGGAAACTGGAATGCTCTTCTGGGCGATCGGTTTGGATTTGGGAACCGTGATGAGCCAAGCCAGTTCTCAATAGATACACGCCCCGCTGGTCATCGCTACTTCGAAGCCACTTCCGGAGGCTGTGGCTGAAACGATAGCGGAAGGTCACCAGCAGGTTCAATCTCTGGTATCATCAACGCTTCCTCGGCGCGGTCAACGGAGAAGAAAGCTATCGACATGCCGCTCTCCTGCTTCTGTGGAACCACACGCAGAGTGGAGATGTTGATACCTTTCTCAGCAAGCTTTCCCAGCAGCTTGGCAAGCTCCCCGGGCTGGTCGTTGAGTCTCGCAAGCAAACTACTGGTGATCTTCACCATGTCCCTGCTGCAAGCGG
>Ga0114923_10000052_pt1 | contig 95402 bp, 149 predicted proteins | sample SumtaG_FD_89578 | JGI IMG/M metagenome (GOLD analysis project Ga0114923, IMG submission 89578) | Deep subsurface microbial communities from Indian Ocean to uncover new lineages of life (NeLLi) - Sumatra_00157 metaG | ecosystem: Environmental > Aquatic > Marine > Oceanic > Sediment | place... | reverse complement strand
TATGGTATGCAGCAGACACTCGTAGAGCAGTCGCTTATAACTGGCTACACAGGCTCAAGCGGAAAATTCTTAACAGGTCTGTTACCACGAGTCAAGAAGTATTTTAGACAAAATGGAAATGGAAGATTAATCATACAAGGCGAATTGGAAAAGATAGAACCTATTGCTAAGCCAAATTTAAAAGGAATCACTTTCCGTCCTGACCAACTTGAAGTATTAAATAAGGTTAAAAGGAAACATCGTGGGCGGATTGTCTTCCCTACAGGTTCTGGTAAAACAATTATCGGTTGTGGTATTATTTCTATGTTTCCAGATTGTAGACATTTAATTTTATGTCATACCACAGAACTTGTTAAGCAATGGCTTGAGACATTGAAAGAGTATAAATTCAAAAACGTTTATGCCATGGGTGGTGGACATAAGTTTCATAAGTCAATGTTAAAACAAGATGAGGTTATACTTATTTCCACGATCCAAAGTTATGTTAAATGGCATCACTTGTTAATTGATTTTTTTGAAGTGACTATTATAGATGAATTGCACCATGCTAATTCTTTGAAGAGTCAATATGGGAAAGTACTTCAATTAAACTTGTCTCCGCGGAGGTATGGCCTTACAGCGACTAAGCCAACCACTCAGAAAAAGGTTCTTGTGAACGAAGGATTACTTGGACCGGACATAGCTGAGTTAACTGTTCAAAAAGGAATCAAGCTTGGAATCATCGCTAAACCAAAAATAAACCTTGTGGGCGTGCCCTACGAGATCAAGGTTAATCAAAATTGCAGTACTTATGCAAGCTTTTATGACCGAGGTATTGTAAGAAATAAAAGCCGAAACAAATTGATTATAGAAGAAGTAAAACTAAGTTTAGCTTTCGGCCATATCACTCTTATTATTGTTGAGAAGATAAAGCACGGTAAGATACTTAAAAAGATGTTAAAATGGGAAAAGATAAGTGCTCCTTTTATTCATGGTGGTACTAAAAGCGATAAGCGCAGTAAAGTCAAAAACAGGTTGAAGTCCGGAAAATTACATATTGCAATCTGTTCGCGTGTTTGGAAAGAGGGAATTAATATTCCATCGTTAAATCACATTATCGCCGCTGCCGGAATGAAAGACGAAAAAGGCGTTATCCAGACTATCGGGAGAGGTCTCCGCATGACAGCAGATAAGGACACTATACGTTTGACTGACTTCCTTGACCCTTATCGCTTTCTTGCACAACACAGCATTATGCGAATCCAAGTATATTCAAAACAAGGATGGTTAAAATGAAAATAATAATAGAAGATGAAGTCAAATATCTTTCATTTCCTCTTGAAGATTTGGAAGAGAAAACAATTCGCCATTTCTTAGAAAAAATTCCTCTTGACTCCGTGGTTAGCAATACTCTTCAAAATGAATTAGAGAGAAGAGAACACGGAGACAACGATGGCGAGTTCGTAGAATTATGGATGTAAGGAGACGACATGAAAGTGGAAAAAGAAGAAGTAATCAAAATCATTAAAACTTTTCAATTACCAATCGTCACCGATAAAAATCATCCGGCCGGTTGGTGGGCAACAGCGATGGGAAATGAAATTCATTACTCAATTAGCACACAGTTGAAAAGAATAATCGCTGAAGTCAATAAACTAAAAGGTGAATGAAATGAAGCTTTGTGTTTTTTGCATACAGTTCTATTTTGATATGGGCGAAGAAGGATATAGCGACGAAACTCCCGGATATGGTGCCTCCGTCGGTTGCCATAAACAAAGATGGGAAATGAGCAATAACGGTGAGTTAGGTGAATTCCGTGAACATATAGTCAAGGCTCACGAATGTAAATTTTATTATAGGGAGAAGAAGAAGAATGAATCGTCGTAATTTTTTCAAATTAGTTTTTGGTGGTATTGCTGTTGCTGCGCTTTCACCTTTGATTCCAAAGGAACTGGTAAGAATGCCAGGCAAGTTTTACTACGAAATGGAAATCATAGATGGCAAGCCTGCAAAAATTACGGCAAATACCTTGGGCGATGTGATCAAGATCGCAGTCAATTTTGACTCAGGCGATGTTTACTATGGAGACAAGGAACATTGGTTTAAAAACAATTTAGACCATACTGTGCAAAAGATTATAAAAGGTGACTAAAATGGGAAAGCAAATTCCAGTTACAATTTATGACTATGCAGATAAACAAACAAAAATTTGGATGGTACCGGAAGGGCTTTATAAAGAAATAATTGCAAGTAAAGCCAATAACAATATCAGTCCAGATGAACCATTATCCCTCAATGTTAAGGTGGTCAAGGATCCGCTGGGTTTCGATAAATATGAAGTGGAACCTATGTTGACTTGGAAACAAAAAGTTAAAAGGTATTTCGCAAATGGAATTGAAAGAATTTTTCGACGAGTATGGAATCGAGTATTGGACTTCTGGAAAAAATGTAAGTAAGGGTTGGATAAATGTCCAGTGTCCTTTTTGCGAAGACTATTCAAATCACCATGGAATAAGGTATAATGATTTGAGAGTCAATTGCTGGAAGTGCGGATACCACCCGATAGTTACTCTCATTATTGAATTACTTCAATGCTCTTTTCGTGATGCCAAAAAATTAAGTTTGGCTCTTGAGGCAGACCTGGGCGAACCTCCGTTAACGGTAGAAAAAACCCTCATCAGGCGATCTACGTTAAAAGTCCACCTGCCTCAAGAGTCATCTAAAAATTTTACAAAGCTCCATATAAAGTATTTAAAAAAGCGAGGTTTCAATCCAAAAAAATTAATCCAAAAATACAAGTTAAGATCTGTCCATACAATTGGAAAATATAAATTTCGAATTATAATCCCGTTTTATCAGGGTGGCCGTTTAATAAGTTTTTCTTCGCGTGACATTACAGGAGAACAAGACCCTCCGTATCTCCACGGCGATCCTGAGGAAGCACCAATATCTCCCAAACAACTTATCTACAATTATGATAGTGTTACTTCTGGCTTAGATGCCTTTGCATTAGAGGGTCCTGTGGATGTTTGGAAAATGGGAGATGGTGCTATGGGGTTGACTGGTATTGAATACACGGAAGAACAAATTCGGCTTATTATGAAAAAGAATATTAGAAAACTATATATAATGTTTGATAGTTTTAAAGATGGCAAGCCTGACAAAGCAGGGCGAAGGGCAGCAAAGAAGTTTGCGCGCGTAGTGGCACCAGTAGTTAAACGGGTCGAAGTTTTGACTTTGACTTCAAAAGACGATCCCGGTGAATTGACTTTGTCACAGGTCAATTCGATAAAAAGGGATCTTAGGTTCTGCTTGTGATTTATATAAACCCCTGTTTTTATTAAAGATAAAAAAGCTTGTTTTTTAGATTTATTTAAACTATACTTCAGCTTTGTTTTTAAAATTGAAGGCGTTACTTCGGGAAGTAAAACATTTTACCTTTGTGAATTTAGGGAAGGCGAGAGTCTTCAAACAGGATTTCCCCCGAAGTAATCCTGGCCTCCAATTGAAGATCAACTGGCAATCGTCGGTTGGTCTTCCCTAAGTTCACAAGGGTTTTTTTTGACTCTATCTAAAGCCTTTTATTTTTATCTTTACTCCTCAACCAACGGATGTATAAAGCGTACCGTTTTAGCCTTTGAAAACGGGACGATATATCTTACGAAGTATAGAGATAAGAGATAATAGAATATATTCTTTTTGAAAAGTCTGAAAAACTTTTTCTTTAATCTTGGAGATTGGAATGAAAAGAAGCAAATCGTATTATCAACACGTTGAAGTCAAAAAAGTTTATTCACCAAAACAATTAAAAACATTATCTCAAATTGAGGTTGATACATACTTACCAAATGCTTCTCTTACAATATCCCGGCGAATAACACTTTATCGCCACAAGGAAACCATTCGCTCTTCAAGAAGTCATACTCCAATTAAGGAAAGCGGTTTTTCTGATTTTTCAAAAAAACTACTTGCCAAGTGGAATACTTTCGGCCATCCATTTACAACTCACAAACAAGTCAAATCCAAAACAGTTATTTCAGCTTTATCCAAACTTGAAAGATTTATGAGTGAAGGTTTTAAATCGCTTGAAATTCGAGCAGCGATAGAATTAGGACATGAAGTCTTTACTTCTAAATGGTTTCGACATTACTATCATTTCCGTTCAAACAATATTTCACTTTCATCTTTTTTGGAATATACGGACAGGGATAAAAAGCACGATGCCTTTGTTGCCAAAGCCAAGGTTGATAGCTGGTTTAAAGAATTTGTTGCTGGCGAAGATTGGGTTCGCAGGAATTTTTCACTTGTAGACAAAGACCCGAAATTAACAAAACTATTTCAGGAAGCTTGGATCCAATATTCTGGCGAAGAGCCGGATGGCAGGGATATGCAAGCATTCCGTGAAGCAACTAAAAATTTACTTAAGCTTTGTAAGAAAAATGAGAAGTATTGTGGACCGGCTCCTTTGATGGGCACGGTAGAGGACATTTTGAAAGATTGGAAAAATAACAAAAGATTTAATCCGAGTGCTTCATACATTGGGAATAAAAAATTTTGGAATCACGACATTCCAAATCAGTTAGTAAAAGAAAATGTCATATCAAGTACAAATTACATAACCAAAATTTAGTTGACCTGAGACGGAGCTGAGAATGATTAAGCGGGAAAGCGTTAAAGTTGGTGACGAGTATTTGGTATTGGGCTATATGATAATGGATACCGATATCCTATCATACGGTTATTCCCAATATAAAAAAGGCAAACTTAAAACAAGACATTTCGCGGACTCTTATCGTCCGGTCGTCCGCTGGCTTATCAAATATTATGCTGATTATCAAAAAGCTCCTAAGTGGACTATCCAAAGGATTTTCCAAAAGAAAAAGAAAATGCTTGGAAAGTCTGCTGACTTAATTGAAGAATACTTAGATCGCCTCGCAGAAGAGTTTTCCGCTTATCAGGAAGATGCCTCTTTTTCAACTGAATACATAAAAAATGAAATCATACTTAACTTCATACGACAGCGTGAAATCCAGATACTTGTGGATAAAGCACAAGATTCTCTCGATGAAGATGATCCAGAGAAAGCAGAAGATTTAATTAGCAAGCATGAGAGAATGCATACAGAAGTTGAAGAAGAGGAAATGGGAGTTTTTAAACCCTTCACCGTTGAAGAAGTTAAGGAACATTTTGTAAAGCGCAAGAAAAACGAAGAAGTGTTTCGCTTTATCCAACCTGAATTAAATGCCTTGGTTCAACCCCTTGAACGGACTTGGCTTGTTGCTATCTCAGGTGTTGAGAAAAGTGGCAAGTCACATGTACTTGAAGAAATAGCTATCCAAACAGCAATGATTCATAAGAAAAAAGTTTTATGGCTTAACTACGAGCTAAATAGAAAGCTTGTTGATAATCGTTTATACAGAGGTATAAGTCAAACCCGAAATCCAAATGCTCCTAAAAATGTTATCTATCCTATTTTCGATTGTGGAAACAACCAGTGTGGAACCTGTGCTGTTAGAAAACCCCTTAACAAAAAGCCTTTAATTGCAAAAGGGAAAGTTCAACAGGCGCAGCCGGATACTGTATCATATAACAAGTATGCGAAGAAGTGGACTCCCTGCACTGAATGTAGGAATAACATGAAACGGATGAAGTACCGGAGATTGGACAAGAAGTGGGTTCCTGCGATCTGGTTTGAGAACGAGCGGTTTCGCAAGATCACCAGAACGAGTGTCAAACGATCATTAAAAGAAAACAGATTCCTAAAGATAAAAAACTTACGAGTAAAGTGTTTTCCGCGTGGCAGCGTTTCGTTTGAAGATTCGTATGCCTTTATAATGAGATATATCGAAAAGTATAAATGGATGCCCGATATGATTATTTTCGATTATCTTGATATTTTACTTGAAGAAAGAGGTGACTTACAAACTCGCATCGACATTGACCGCAAATGGCGTAATGCCAGTCGTTTAGCCGGTGAGTTAGATTGTCTTGTGCTAAATGCCGATCAAGCCACCAAAGGCGGTAGAACATCATATAAGTTAGATCAAATGTCCACGAGTGAGAGTAAAACAAAAGACAGTCATTTAGATGTAAGAATCGCTATTAATCAGACCGAAGCAGAAATGAATCTCGGCTTAATACGACTTTCCACATTATATCATAGACATGCTGATTTCGCTCCCATGCGTCAAGTTATGGTAACTCAACGTTTAGCGACTGCTGAACCCGTGCTGGACGCGGCATGGTGGCCATACGGTCTTGATTGGCCACGATGTTATCAACTCGAAAAACATGAAAGTATTGATGATGAAGATATTAAATAAAAAATTGGAAACAACTATAAAACGATGTATAATGAATATAGCTTGGTAATCATTTTGATTGCCTTTAACTGGCGTGGAAGCGCCTTAATATCCCAACCTATTTAATAGGAGGAACTGTATCATGGCGAAAAAGAAGTCGAAAAAGAAAGCTGGTAAGAGCAAAGTTGTTGTCGACAAAAAAGTTCTGGTGAAACACTGCAAGGCAGTGAATAAACTGGACTTAACGGAAGACGACATCGAAACCAAGGGCAAAGTCAAGGCCATTCAGGAAGACTTTATCCAGGCCATCGAAGAGATCGACGACGACGGCAACATCGACAACGTGCCGGAAGCAACCGTTGACTTCTACGAGTCACTCATCGACGACGGCGACGATAAAAAGAAGAAGAAAAAGAAAAAGAAAAAGGTCGCCAAAAAGTCGAAGAAGTCCAAAAAGTCCAAGAAGAAGAAGAAGGACGATGAGGACGACGACGATGATGATGATGCCGACGACGACGACGAAGACGACGACGATGATTCGGATGATGACGATGATGACGATGATTCGGACGACGACGACGAAGACGACGACGACGATGACGACGATGACGATGATGATGACGACGATGATGACGACGATGATGATGACGACGATGATGACGACGATGAAGATGATTCGGCATCGGCGAAGAAAAAGGCCAAAGCGAAAAAGGCCAAAGCGAAAAAGGCCAAAGCCAAAAAAGCCAAGGCCAAAAAGGCCAAGGATGAAAAGAAAAAATATCCTTCCGGCATCCGCTCTGGTTCTGTCTCTGCTGACATCTACGACATCGTTGAAGCCGGCGACGGCGAAGCCACGGTGAAAGACATTGCCAAAAAGATCGGAAAGAAAAAGGGCAAAAAGTGGGACAAAATGGTCAACCTGTCCCTCCGAACTTTGATTCGTAAAGTCAGCAAGGCCGTCCCCATCAACATCGCGTTTACCGGCGAGGAAGCCACTGGCGAAATATCCTTTGTTGCCGAAGAAGATGATGACGATTAAAACCCTTTAACGGTAAAAAGGAAATCGAGGATGATTAAGCCTTAATCATAAAAGTGACAGCGATCTTTCCCTTCATTGGGATTGCTCGCTGTCGCTTTTTTTTTGACTCTAAAAAGAGGTGCCAATATGTCCAAGAAAAAAAAGAAATCCAGTGACTCCGTTATCTTTACTTCCCTCCTGTTAGGGATGTTAAAAGATTGTCACCTTGCAGGGGTTATGGAAGAGTGCGTATTGGATATTTCGGCCGGCCAGGGCAGTATTGAGGCCGTCGATATTACCAATAGCTTAATGGTTATAACCAAATCCAAGATCACAAGTAAATCAATTAGTGGATCTTTTGGACTTGGCAATCTGGAATTGCTTATCAAATTCTTGTCCATGAACAATGATAAAAAGATGAATGTGAAAAATACTTCCCGCCAGATGAACATCAAGCGGATAGATGGACAACGGAAGTTGAACTATCTTCTCACAGACCCGGAGCTCATAGCCACCCGTCTGATAGACGATGATGATGTTGATAAGCCCGTCGATCCCCTGAAAAAGTTATCTGGCCTTATGAAGTATAAGGTTATCATCTCGGAGAAAATTATCAAAGACTTTCTCAGCTACATCGGTATGCTTAAAGACAAGGATATCACGATCGAATTCGACGGAAAAAAATACATCACCGTTGTATGCGGAGGGGAGAACGATCACCAGCTCCGATTAAAAAGTAAAGCTAAAGTCAAGGGTAAATCCAAAAAGGCTTTTGGCTTTAAACTCAATGGCGAGCATTTAGCCCATATCTTCAATGTTATTGAATATGACGCCGAAGATCCGCCGGTCATGCGCTTCGCTAAAAAGAAACCAACCATGATAACTCGTAAGTCAACTGCATGGGCACTGATGCCTGTAGTTGGGGTGGAAGAGGAGGATCGGTAAAACCATGGGAATAGTTTGCAAACTTGAGGATGATTTAATTCCTCCTAATAATTGGCAGACACTTTATCCAACAATGCCAAAAGAATGTCAACAAGTAGTTACTGGGCCACGGGAATCATTAGGCATAGGAAAGAATGAAACCCTCGGTTGGTTCATTATGGGATGTGGTCAGGGTCCATGTTTGCTATGGTATCAAAAGTGTACTTGTACTAAGGTCGATAGACAAGAACTCTGCATCCACTGCCGGGAATTAAAAGTAACAGAACAATTGAAATCAACAAGAATAAGTATAAGTAAAAAGGAGTAAAGTCATGTCCGAATACTATAGGGATAAAACAGGTAAACTCGACGAAGTAATGGAAGAAGTAAAGGAAAATTACTTCCCCGAGTTGGAGATCGCCAAATTCCTCTATACTTTTAGGACGAAGATTAAACACGATGATGAGGGATATGTTGTAGCCGGCGAAGCCCGGAAACTCTCGGTCCGTGAACGTGATCTTTATAACTATGACTTCGAAATCTGCATCTACCATCCCACTTGGAGCAAGTATACGAAAAAGCAAAGGAAGCGATTGTGCTGGCATGAACTTTATCATTGCCGTGTGAGATTCGAATTAGATGATATGGGGGATGAAACAAATGAACCAATTAAAGATAAGGAAAACCGTATCTCTATCCGCTTGCAAAAACATGATATAGTTCTTAAAACCTTTTTCGATGAGTTGGTAGAGTTCGGTCCAACTAAGGATGAAGTAGCGACCATTTTTAAAATCTATAAATATGCACTGCGATCCGATAAACTGCTTCGCTCTCATGGAAAGCGAGTTATTAAACGGAGGAAAAAATGAAAGACGTATATGTATTAGAACAGAAAGATCCATTTAGCGAGTGGAATATATGGAGCAGTCAAATATACGTCGTCGGCGAAACATACGATGGCAAAACAGCATTTCAAGCAGCCAACGAAAAAGCCAAAAATGAAATGGGAGTATGGCTGGAGTTGAGAGTGCGTAAGGTAGTGATGCTTTTTATCGATCAAATTGAATTAGGGAGGAAAAAATGAAAGAGTTAATATGGTATGAAAAGCATCGGGCAACAAAGTTAAGCCAGCTCTCGCTTCCTGTATCTTATAAAAAAGCTTTTAAAACGTATATAAAAGAGAAGCAGATTCCACACCTTTTATTTCATGGACCTGCTGGAAGTGGAAAGACTACTTTGGGAATGATCCTTATCAGGCTATGTGCATCTGCCTCGCTTATATTAAATGCGAGTTCCTCTGATCGTGGGATTGCGACAATTAAAACTAAAGTCAAACACTTTGCCAGATCACAACGTGCCAAAAAAAATAAGTTAAACATCGTGCTTCTGGATGAGGCGGATGGATTGACTCCAGAAGCCCAGATGGCACTAAAAGGAACCATTGAACGATACCATAAAAACTGTCGCTTTATCTTCACGGCAAATGAGTTTGATAAAATAATCGAACCTATTTATAGCCGGTGCATGCTTTTCAAATTTGACTCGCTCAAGTTTAAGCGGATAAATAAGTTAATGGCAGGTATCCTTGAAGAAGAAGATATCGAATTCAACAAGGATACTCTTCGCATACTTGTTAAACGGTTTGCCCCCGATGTTAGGACTATAATGAATAACATGCAAGCAGCGAGTATAAGCGGGACTCTAAAGCTTGAAGATATTCTGTCTTCGTTTAACATTGACAAAACATACCAGTTAATTAAAAAAGGCCACATCGGAGAACTGCGGGAAACGTTTGTTGGCTTGACTGACTTCACTTGGGTTTATAAGGGTTTATTCAGTAATGACTTCCTTGGCCAATTGAAAGACAATGAACAAAGGGCCCAGGTCGCGCTTGTTATTGCGGAATATCTTTGGCGTGACAAGACCATTGCCGACCGTGAGATCAATGCCAGTGCTTGTTGTCTCGAAATAATGGACGCCTTGGAAAAGGAGGTTATATTCTAATGGACAAAAAAGATTATATTGATACACAAACTAAAATAATTACAATGTCTCAAATTGTCAGTGAATTACCTTTACAAAAATTTATTTCCGCAATTGACCAAGCGGATACTTTGGGGCCACTGATTGACCCAACTCTATGGATACAGGGTCAAAACCAAATGAAGAAAGTAAAAAAATTAGCTCAAGCCTTGTTTGAATTTCAGTTAGTTTCAAAAGAAATTATTGACAAGTCATTTATGAGGTAATATTTTGAAGAAGATAATGTTCATAATATTAGTATTGGTATTTGTTCTTCTTTATTTTTCAATAATAGCTGTGGCCTATATAGCAGCTACTCCTTTTTATCTTTGGGAGAAAACCTATAAACTTTGGAGGTGAGTTATGAGTGATATATGGGCAACTATCTATATCGGCAAACTATGGGCAGAAGACGATGGAGAACAAAAAGGAGAAGTGGATCAAGCACAAGAAGTACAAGTCACAGTTGCAGACTTTGATCCACTGCACCCGGGATTTACACTTAACTTTGAATCTGCAAAAAAGGAGTTTCTCCGCAGTATAGATGAACAATTGAGAAAAATGAAAATGGCAATGATAAGAGAAGTACAAGTTTCAAACGGTTCTTTGTCCACCGATTGCCATCACTGCGGAAAGCCTTTCGACAAACCATCAAACCATCTTGATTGCGGTCGGGTTCCAAAATGAAACCATGGGATGAAGCAAAAGCAGTATTGGAGGGACGAGATATTGAAATTAAAAATATCTATATGTTAATTAGATTTCTAAGTTTCCTCCGTGAAACTTATCTTCTATCGGTTAATGCAAACCGCTATCAAGGTAAGATTCCAAACTGGGCAATAGAAAGCCTATTAAAACATGGAGTCAAACCGAGGAGAAGTGCACCTTATATTAAGTATGCTTTCAATAAAGGAAACAAGAAGTATAATGCAAAGCTGATAGAAAAACTTTCGAGTCATTTATGTTGCTCGGAAGCACATGCCAGGCAAACGATTGAACTATTAAAAAAATCAGGTAAAAGTCCAGAAGTATATTTTGGACTTAGGGAAGGAGAATAATGGAAGACCTTACTGAAGTTGTTTCTGGAAAAACGCGGGAGTCAACTATTGTGCAAAGGTTTTCGGATTTAATTAAGGATAAATCCGAAGCGGAAGTCCGGAAAATCGAAGAGGCACTTTTAAAACCTGTTCCACTTCCTGTTTATAAAGGGTCTAAAGTGGGCCGGTCCATGTTCAAAAAGAGAAGTATAACTCTCACATTCCCAGAGGAAGAATGGATCGACAAGTTTGCGGATTACTTCAAAGTCAATAAGTACCTTGATAATAACTCATACGATATCGAGTTCCTTATGGAAGTACTTCGCCTGTTCGATAAGGGCAGACTCATTTGGGATAAGCATGAAAAACGGTTTTCTGTTAAAACCATAAGAAAGGTGATTGTATTATGAAAGACAAAATTAGAACAGAAATCATTAGGGAAAGTCAAGCATTTGTGAAGCAAAACAAAGGCTTGGTTATGGGAGATGAAAAAGCGATGCGGCATTACATCAGCCCACGTATATCTTCGGAATATATGGACTGCAGCATGCCTATGACTTTCGATCACTATAGTCATTGCTCGCTTGGCTGCACCTATTGTTTTGCATATATGTTTAAAACAACTAACACCAGCTTTAACGAAAAGCTCCACTCTGTTAATTGGGAAAAGACTATTGACACAATCCATGGAAACCCCGGAGATTCCCGTCAGCGAAGTATTTATAAACACTTCATCAAGAAGCGGTTTCTGTTTCACTGGGGTGGAATGGCTGATCCGTTTTGCAACTTTGAAAAGGCAAACGATGTAGGGTATAAGATAATTCAAGCTTTGGCCGAAGAGTCATATCCTACTTTATTTAGCTTTAAAGGGTCAGCCGTTTTCCGTCCTAAGTTTACAAAGCTTTTTGAAAAGTATGCTGACCAGAAGAATTTCGCATTTCAAATCAGCATGGTTACTGGCAATGATGATATGGCGAGACAAGTAGAAATCGGTGTGCCTGTCCCCAGCCGGCGGTTAAAGGCAATGAAGTTATTAGGTGACATGGGTTATTTTACTATACTTCGCCTTAGACCTTATATCATAGGCGTCACAGACAAAGGTATAGACGAGTTATTGGAGAAATCTTTGGAAGCTGGAATACAAGCTATCTCAATGGAGTTTACCGCTATTGACTCTCGGTCAAATGAAGCATTGATGAAAAGATATAAATGGCTTGGTGAATTAATCGGTGTCAAAGATGTTATGAAGTACTTTAAGGCGCTTAGTCCCAGCGAGCGAGGTGGCTATCTCCGTTTGAATCGACTTGTTAAGGAAAGATTCGTTAAGACCATTTATAAGTTTTGTTTGGAAAATGATATTATCTTCGCTTGCAGTGACCCTGACTTCAAAGAGTTAAATATGACTGGTTCCTGCTGCGGCATGCCAGACAAGTATCCTGAAAATAAGGAAATGCAGAACTGGACGAAGAACCAATTGACTTATCATTTAAAGGAAGCACGAAGAGTATACCAAACAAGTGGAAGGATTTATAAGTTCCGCTTTAAGCACGTATTTAAACCTGATGAAGATACCTATTTAAAATCAGTTATACTTGGCCAAGATCATGTAAGCGTTTCTGATAAGACCGCCAGTGAAAGATATAAAATAGGTTATATAAACATAGCACGGACGGTCTGGAATAATCTGAGAAGTCCTGGGAATCCCAGGAATTACTTCAACGGAAAGATTCTTCCATTTACTACTGACGAAGATGAGAACCTCGTATACAAGTATATACCAAGCGAATACGAGGATCGTTGGAGCGATGAAGGGATTGACTTAACAACTTAGAGAGGAGGAATGATGGAAGACCAGACACCAAAAGATTTAATTGAAGAGTCATTAAGCAATTTCAAAAATGACTTACAAGAGGCAATGGATACTTTTTTAAAACAAACTGGTTATCCTATTTATGAAGTTACAATTGGAACAGAAACCGGAGCACCTTTTGGCAAAATTATAAAAACATATATTCTTGATATTAAATGGGGAGATGAAAAACTAAAAAATATAAAGGAAATGTAAAGGAGAAAAAAATGAAGTCTGACGAACCGAAGAAAGTAAGAGCAATAGCAGTGGCGCAAGTATTGGTGGAACTTGAATTGCCTGATACTTGGAGCGCCGATACTGAAATATGGCAGGTACTAAAACAAGCTAAAGCTGGGGCAAAGGAGAAAGTCAATCAGTCAATTAAAAACATGCAGTTTAAAATATTAAACGATCCACAAATACAGATAACCCTAATAGAAGAATAGGAGAAACCGATGAAACCCGTGCTACTACTTTATCCGCCGTACGAAGGTAAGTTGTACTGGAATCCACGACCGCCTTTTCCTCTCGGTCCGCTTTACATGGCTGCATACTTAGAAAGTAAAGGGATCGAGGCAGCAGTCAAAGATTTTCACTATCCGCCAGAAAAACATAAAACGGTTCGGCCGGAAAAGCTGGATACTGGACAGCCAACTTATCTTCGCTGGGGATATACCGATCTTCAAATGAGATTATGGTTAAGACTCAATCTTGATAGATACCATAATACTATCGGGGTTTCATCCATGATGTCTTCGAATTATACTGGAGCTTATAAGTTAGTCAAGCTTATCAAGAAGATAAAGCCGGATGCGGATGTTGTAATGGGAGGCATCCACGCCACTTTTTATCCAGAGCATGTTTTGAAGCATGCCGATGTAAGTCATGTGTTTATGGGTGAAAGTGAGTTATCTTTTTACAAGTATATTTCCGGTAAAAAGAAATCAACGCCTCGTATAGTCTTGTTTGACCTTGTTCAGGATATGGATTCACTGCCCTTCCCGAGAAAGAAATTACTTCTTGACGAAAGTTATTATCGGAAGACAAAGCAAATGTATGTGACTTTTAGTCGTGGCTGTCCGCATCGGTGTTCCTTCTGTGTCGTTCATAAACAGTCCGGAAAAAAGTGGAGAGCAAAAAGTGTGCCACGAGTCATTGCTGAAATTAATTGGTATCGCTTGGAATGGGGTGCTAAACATTTCCTTATCGAAGATGATAATCTCTGTCCCGGCAGTAAAGGAATTAAATATCTTAGAAGAATTTGTAAAGATGTTATCAACACTATTCCAGAGAAGCTAAGATTTGAAATAATCCACGGAGTTCCCATGTATGTTACTGCTGATAAAATGGTGAGCAGATTGATGTGGTTAGCTGGTTTTAGGAACATGTGCTATCCGTTGGAAAGTTCGAATAAAGAAGTATTAGCTCACATGGGGAAAGACTTTACTTTGGAAAACTGGAAAGCAGCAATGGAGAATTGGAGTAGGTATGAGAAGTTCCGGCCGACCACTATTATACTTGGCTATCCGTTTGTTGATACCATTTCCAAAGTATTAAAAACTATCATCGACGTGACACAGGAATTTTCGTGGGTTTCCCCGCAGTACTTCCGTTTATACCACGGGACACCTATATTTGACGAATGCAAGAAAGCGGGTTATGTGCACGATGACTATGATCCAATTAACACTCAGAATTTCTATATCAAAACACATGAATTCAAGTTGAAAGATTTGAAAGAAATTATGTCGCTTGCAAGGGGAGTAAAGTTTGGTATTGAGCGAGACAAATGCAATGTCTTCGCTGATGAAGACTTTATACCTAAGTCATTTAAGAATTTTAAAGTGCCGGAGAGGGTGGGCGACGTAGTGGCCGAAGGTTCTTTCGGTTGGAGGAGAAGTCAAAATCATTGTGCAGCAGTTTTACTTATGAGATATAAAAACTTTCGCGGTAGGCCTGTTATTACTTTTGATGAAAAAGACAAACTGGTTTATAAAGGTGTGAAAGAAAGTAAAGTCTATGTGAGACTAAATAATGTATTAAAAAAGGAGGGGTTAAAATTATGAAAGTATTAAATTTTGCTCATGCTGTTTTTCATCCGTTGATACATACTGGCCGAAACAATGGATGGGTCGATTACATTGTAAAGGAACCAGTATTAAAACTATGGAAGAAAAACCATCAGCTTTTGACTTGGTGTCCTGTTTGCACAATCATAGGATTAATCAGAAAATGGAAAGCAAAAATTCATGAAGCCCATTCTTAAAATACAATTGCCGCCAACCCATGTCAAACTTGAGTTCACGGAGGGATGTAATTTATATTGCGACTTCTGTCCTATCCACAGTATTCGCAAACAACCGGGGAATTTGAAGTTTATGACGGAGGCAACATTTAATGTTATAATAGAACAGTTGACTATCACCGGCTGGACTAATAAGATTGAATGTACGGGGCATGGTGAACCTTTATTAAATAAAAATCATGTGAAGTATTTTAGGAAATTGAGACAAGCTTTTCCTAAGTCATATATCTTTACTACTTCAAATGGTGGCCCGTTATTAAAGGATCCAACGAAGAGGATAGATCGTATTTTGAAGTATGTAAATGTTATTGCTTTAGATAACTACGAGCATTCCGGCTTCGTTCCTAAAATTTTGAAGAAGTATAAAGGGAAGTATAAAGTATTCGTGTACCCTGAAATGCCTACGTATACGAAGCCATCCACAAAGGATCATTATGTAGTTGTGTATCCTGATATAAGTAAAGCTCAGATCAAGGAGCGATGTTTAAGCAATACTGCATGCAACGCAGGGCCACCTAATTATAAATATGCAAAGAAGACCTGCCATCGACCATTTAGAGAATTGAATATAGCAAATGATGGTATGGTTTTACTGTGTTGTTATGACTGGGTACACGAACATGCCATAGTCAATATACATGATATGCCGCTTGAAAATATTTGGCAGCATAGAAAATTCAAAGCTGCCCGAAGAATACTTCATCATGAAGGAAGGAACTTCACTATTTGTTATGGTTGCGACAATCGCTTATATAGAATAGGTCTGTTGCCAGATCGTATGGGAAAATTTACTCTCCATAAACCATCGTTTCTTGATTGGAAAACAATTGACAGGATCGAAGTCAAAATAAAAAATGAGAGGAGGCAATCGAATGGGATTAGGGATTTTTATTCCAAGCTTTAGGAGGAAAGACAATCAGCCCACGTTTGAAAGTATTCCTAAGTCATGGAAGAAAAACACTTTCATTGTTGTCGATCAAAGGGATGCAGTCGCTTACCGACGTCGCTATGGAAAACAGAATGTTTTAAAGTGTCCACTAAAAGGCATAAGTAAAACGAGACAATGGATTCTGGAAAACTCCATTTATCCTTATGCTCTTATGCTCGACGACGATATGCAGTTCGATGTCCGTGCAAACGGAAAGCTTGTCCGCTGCGGTAGTAAAGATTTGAAGCGGATGTTTGATCTTCTTCTAAACTGGCTCGAAGACGGATTTGTGCATGTCGGCATCAGTCAAAGATTTGGCAATAATCGGATCGATGAAGATTTTATTGATGTCACCCGGATGAATAATGCTTACGGTTATAATGTCAGGAAAATGAAAGAGTTAAAAAGGAAATACGGTATTGCCTTTGACTATCTTGAGCGCAAGCATAAACGACGCCTTGTTATGGAAGATTTTCAAGTGACCTTATCTTTACTTCAACTTGGCTATGCCAACCGCGTGACTTACCAGTATTGTTGGAGTCAAAAGCAATCCGGGGACGAGGGCGGATGCTCACTCTATAGGACAAGCGAAATGCAGCATATCAGCGCACATCTTATAGCTAAAGAATTTCCGGGCTATGCCAAACCTGTTCAAAAGGAAAGTAAAGTTCAGTGGAAAGGGTTTGATAGTAAAACAAGAACCGATCTTCAGATCCAGTGGAAGAAGATTTTCAAAACTGGGCGGAAGAAAAAAATCACGGAGTATTTCTAATGGATTCCTATAAAGATGTTGGCTTTTATTTGTTTACTTATAATCGTGGGATTCACAAACAGAAGACTTATGAATCCCTTCCACTTATAATCAGAAACATGGTTCGCTTCGTTGTCTACCCAGAAGAGGAGCAAGAATTCCGGGAAGCAGGGCGAAACGTTATTGTCCATGTAGGCAAGAAAGGCATAGCCTATAAGCGTCAGTATATCATCGAATCTTCTCCGGAAGAATATATCTTTATGCTGGATGATGATTGTACTTTCTCCCGGCGAGATTTGGATAAAAAACTCAGGCCAGCTAAAAGATCAGATGTGAAAGATATGTTCCTCTTATTAACAGATTGGCTCAAGCACGATAATCTTGGACAGGTTGGAATGAGTTTTCGTGGACTTAACTTTACTCAACCTGATCTTGACTATAAGGAAGTCCAAAACGTTTATAGTGTTTTCGGTTTTAATCGTTGGCTATTCTATCATCTGGGGCTTCGCTGTGATCATTCTGTCTTTTTAACGGATATGCAAATAACTCTCGGTTTACTTTCCGCCGGATACAAGAATAGAATCACTTATAAATATGCAGTGCACCAAACTCCCGGGACTAAAGGTGGCTGTGCCACTTATAGAACCGATAAGAATCAATTGGAAAGTATTAAAACGGTTCACAAGTTATTTCCGAAGCATACAAGGCTTATTGAAAGAAAAGCTTCGGATAAAAAGTCAAATGAGGGTTGGAGAAAATATGACTTAAAAGTCGCATGGAAGAAAGCATATCTTGATGCGTTTTCTATGCGAACCAGAAAGGAAAGGTTTAAAGGAATACTATGAAACAGCAATCTCCATTTACTATCCAAATCGAATTGACTGAGGGCTGCAATCTAATGTGTGACTTTTGTGGGATCAAAGGTATAAGAGAGAAGGCAGGGTGTTACAAGTTCCTCTCTCTTGACAATGCGAAGACAATCGCAGCGAACATTGAACAGACCGGATGGAATAGTAAAATTGAATTTGCTATGCACGGCGAGCCAACAGCGAATCCTTTACATCGTGAAATATTTGCAGCTTTCGCAAATGTTAAAAATCAGTTGATGATAACCACAAACGGTTTTAAACTTGTGAGGAACGCAAAGAAAAAAATGGAATTTCTTCTGTTTGGCCTTGGTATTAATGTCATCGCTATAGATGACTATCAACACAATCCCTTTAGCAAGAAAATTCTTGACCAGCTTTCGCGGGAAGACTTGGCCTATCACCATTATCCAAGGGAGAAGAAGTATTCACCGCACAACCGATATGAGATAAACGATCACCATATTATATTTGTTGAAGATATTTCCAAAGCGAAGAAAGGCACACATGCAAAACTGAACAACCATTGCGGTTGTGCTTCTCTTCCAAGAAGAGCTCCAATGATGAAAAGATGTGCCAAACCATTTAGAGAGTTAAGTATTAGATGGGATGGCAATATAGCTATATGCTGCAATGACTTTGTTGGGTGGTACAAGTGTGGCAATGCTTTGGAAGAACCACTTCAAAAAATCTGGAACAACCGCTACTTCAACGCATGCCGTAAAATACTGTATAATAATAGTAGAGACTTTACTCCCTGTAAGTGGTGTGATGCCATTAGTTATAGGGTTGGCTTTCTTCCTGATAAGATGGGAAAGAAGTCACTTCCAGAACCATCACGGGCAACCTATAGTATTGCCCAGCGAGCGACGGCTGGAGAGCCTCTGGCTATGCCTGTTCACCGGGAATTCTTTGAACCGCAAAGTAATTCTGGCCTTTTAACTTGGTTTGATTTAAAGGAGGAGTAAAAGATGGAATGTCCAAATCCAAAATGCAAATGTAAAAAAATGCTGCCAATAGCTTCATCAAGTACTGGCATACCGGGAGATATTAGCACCTACCATAACTGGTGCCCAGAATGCGGAACGTATGAATCACATTCTGATTGGGGCGGAAGATCAATTTGGCAAATGTCTACATTAGCAAAGGAGAAAAAATGAAAAAGCACATGAAGGGAAACATCAGGAGCTTAATTGATTTGGAAGAGGAAGATGGATTGGGGAAGTCAATTATAAGATTGACAAGACGTTATAACTATCTTGCTTCCAAGATGAAACTTGCTGCTAAAATCAAAAAGGCAGCGCCATCGGCTCAAATGAAGTACATTAACTTCCATCTCAAAAAGCTTAAAAAGATGGAGGAGGCAGCAGCATGATAAACGCTGACTTCGCTCACTTGCATGTCCACACCGAGTATAGCCACTTAGATGGATTCGGCACGGTAGATAACTATGCTCGTAAAGCTGCTTTGCTCGGTTATAAGTATTTGGCAATTACTGACCATGCAAAAATGGATGGATTGATTAAATTCCAAAATGCATGTGATGCCCATGGAATAAAACCGATTCTCGGCTGTGAAGCATATATGGTTGAAGACGTTGAAGCAAAGAAAAGAAAAAATGGACATGTGACCCTTTGGATTAAGAATAAACGAGGGTTTAAAAACCTTTGTAAGTTAATGACTATGGCCAATCTTGACGGTTTTTATTATAGGCCGAGAATCCAATATGACTGGTTGCTCAACCACTTCAAAGGACTCTGTATTGGCACAGCTTGCACAAGTACGTTTGTGGAAATGGATGGTGGTATTGATTTATGGCGAGCCCTGCATAGCAGCATTCCTGACGACATATATTGCGAAGTCATGCCACATAAAATGAAGAGGCAAGTTGAAGTCAATAATGATGTCATTTATTTAGCAAGGGATTCCGGCTCAAAAATAATTGCCACAAACGACTGTCATTACATAAGTCGCGGAGACTATAAAGCGCAAGAAGTTTTACTTGCCCTCCAAACTAAAGCCACATGGGATGATCCTAAAAGATGGAAGTTTGCAATTAGAAATCTTCATCTTCGCACTGCCTTAGAAATGAAAAGGGCATTGCGGAATTTGGGATTCTATAAAAAGGAATACCTTTATAATACATTGGAGATTGGTGAGAAGTGTTCTGATTTTAGAATCCCAAAACAGGAAGTCAATTTGCCTCGCCTTAAGGAAGTCAATCCGGGTGAAGAAAATGTTTTCCTTAGAAAACTTGTCTACAAAGGATACCGAAATAAATTTGAAAAAAAGATCAAGAACAGCCACAAATATCATAGTCGATTTGAAGAGGAATATCGGCTTATAGTCAAAAAGAAATTTGTCAGGTATTTTCTGATCGTATGGGATTTAGTACATTGGTGTAAAGAAAATGATATTCTTGTTGGCCCAGGTCGTGGCTCTGTTGGCGGCAGTTTAATTTGTTATCTCATTGGAATCACTGCGGTCGATCCCATAAAACACAACCTTCCTTTCAGCCGTTTTATCAGTGAAGATCGTGTTGACTATCCAGATATTGACGTTGACTTTGAACATAACAAGCGACACCTTGTTAGAGAATATCTTGAAGAAAAATACGGAAGTGGAAAAGTCGCGGGAGTAAGTAGTTATAATCGGATGAAAGCAAGGTCGGTTATAAAAGATGTTTCCAGAATATTTAAGGTTCCACATGGTGAAGTAAATAGTTTTAATAAATTAATTGACGATGGCGGCGAAGATCCAGATAAAATACAGGAAGCCATTGACAATTATGAAGAGGCACAGGATTTTGCAGATCGTTATCCTATCGTTATTAAGTATGCCAAGAAAATCGAAGGGCAGATACGTGGCTATGGACAACATGCCGCTGCGCTTGTCGTGTCCAATGAAGATATAGGTAAATCCGGCCGTTGCGTATTAATGGATAAAGACGGAACTTTACTTATCAACTGGGAAAAGGAAGATACAGAATATGTCGGCTTAATGAAGTTGGACGCCTTGGCTCTAAAATTACTTTCCATTCTTGCAGAAGCGATGCGGATTATTAAAATCAACTATAACAAAAATATTGACTTAACGAAAATAAACATCGAAGACGAGAAGGTGCTTAGCGAAATTAACGATGGGAATACTGTCGGTCTTTTCCAGTTAAATACTTATGCTACCTCCAACCTTATTAAAGAAATGGGAATCGAAAAATTTAAGCATATCTCAGATGCTGTGGCCCTCGTCAGACCTGGGCCTTTTCAAAGTGGTATGACTTCTGAATATGTAAAACGGAAACATGGCAAGCGATGGTCTGCACATAAGACCTATAAAAAAATTACAGGCGATACTTATGGAATGTTAGTTTATCAAGAACAAGTCATGGAAGTAATTCATAAGATCGCCGGCTTGCCTTATAGTACTGCGGATAACATAAGGAAAGTAATTGGTAAAAAGAGAGACAAAAGAGAATTTAAAAAATACGAGCGCCAGTTCATTAAAGGTTGCATAAAGAAAAAGATATTCGATAAAGATGAAGCAGAAACATTTTGGGAAGGTTTACAAAAGTGGGCACACTATGGTTTCAATAGAGCGCACAGTGTTGAGTATGCAATCATTGCTTATTGGTGCGCATGGTTGAAGAAATACTTTCCAACCGAATTTATATGCGCAAGTTTGACTTACGGCTCCAAAGAGAAAAAAGCGGAAATGATCGAGGAAGCTTATAGACTTGGCTTAACTCTCGTTCTGCCCAAGGTAGGTATTAGCGATCCGACAACTTGGATTGCGAGGGAGAAAAAATTATATATTCCATTTGTTGAAGTAAAAACTATCGGTCCTGTCAAAGCTATTAAGGCTTCACAAACAAATGATAAAAACGTAGGAATAAAAAAGTTTTTTAATAAACAAGAATCTGATGAAGTCATAAAGCATAAAGGAAGCCTTGGAAAATTACTTGATTCCATCGGTGCATATAACTATAATGATCCAGTGCAAATTACAGACGAAGTCAAAAGTAAATTTGAATTTCGGGTTGTGACTAATCCGAAAGAAAATTATCCAAAACTTTATAAGCTATTTCATGGGAAGATAAGATTGGACCGCTTAGACGCCATCCTGCAAGGCGATCATAATGAGTTAAGAAAACTCGCAAAGAAGAGGAAGCTTATTAGGAAGAAAAGATTCAGATCTGATCTGGATTTAAAAAGATGTGATGGTTGCGAATTACGAGATGAATGCGATGCACCCGTCGGGCCCAGTCCGGGGATTTGGAACGTACCTATAGATGGTGAAGCGCCCGGATTTGAAGAAGATCGGGATGGAGAAGGTTTCGTTGGGGCGTCTGGAAAAAAGGTTTGGAAGTACTTAAAACGGAAAGGCTATAAACGGAAGATGTTTCATGTTACAAATATGGGGAAATGCTATCCGTCAAATAGCGGGAAACCTAATAAGAAGCAAATTCAAATTTGTGGAGATAAGTTCCTTCACCACGAGTTAAAAGAAATTAAGCCAAGATTAATTCTTGCTTATGGAAATACTAATCTGCAGTACTTCTTAAAACGATCAAGTGGAATCATTAGTATGTCCGGGAAGACAACTTGGTCAGAAGAGTATGGTGCGTGGATCGCGTGGTGTATACATCCCTCAGCAGTACTTCACAACCGAGATAATGAGATGCATTTCTTAGCAGGGATGAAAAATTTTGTGAAGCTGTTGCGGATAATGGGACCGGATATGAAAGCATAAAACGTGTTATAATATAGTTATAGGAGATTAAAAAATGAGCAAAGATTATGCAGATCAATTACTAATGGAATCAAGAAATAATGTTTATCACAAGTCAAACTATACTCGAAGAATGCCCTGCCCCAATAGGTGGAAGCTTAAACCAAAACACCAATGGGCAGACCCAAGCAGATATGAGGCAAAAGCAAACCGGGAGTTTCCGGAATGTCCTTCTGGTGAAACAGGTATGGTTGACATGAAAGTCAACGAGAACGGGATTTGGACAACTATCGAATGTCCTATATGTGGCTATATTGATTTTTGGGCTGCGGGTGATGGGGATGAATTATTTTAGGAGGATGAAATGGCTAAATGTTATGATTGCGGGTTAAAATATGGAGGTGAAGGTTGGATTGAAGCAATTATTCCAGATAAAGTATGGAATGATATTTCACCAACAGGTAATGGAGGCGGACTACTTTGTATTAATTGTATTTCAAAAAGGCTTGCAAAAAAGAAATACAAAAATGTCCCGGTTTGGCTATGTGGAATGGAACCTTTGAAGGCTATGCCAGGAAACTCTGACGATATCGAAAATCTTCCTATGTTACGAAATTGGTATAGTCAAAAGGAGGAGAAGTAAATGGCGAATCGAGGAGGCAACGGAGGCGGAGAACACGGAAGCAAAAATCAACAACAAGAAGAAATTGACATGCACATATCGAGACACCATGATCAAATTTTTGTCCGATTTAAAGATGGGGCTTGGTTGAAGTCAAGTACTGTTACTGACTTACTGCTATTTGAAATGCTACATGAGTTAAAAACGCAAAGTCTTTTATTGCGACATATAATAATGGAGGATCAATGATGAGAAAAATTAAAAGGAGAAAAATCAAACGAAGAAAAAAATATCCGTATATTGAAAACAGGTGGAAGAATCGCTTTGACTTAATAATCAGTAAAACCGAATTGCTACACCTCCAAATGGAAGGTAACACTTTACGAATCATGGCAGCCGGGAATATTATGAATTGCATTAAAATAATTCCCTCTGCTTCAAATGTTATATACTTAGAAATGGTACCTATTCATGACTTATATAAAAGACCTAAAAATTGACCGGTATAATCTGGATGAAGAACTCGTTCAACAACCGCAGCTCTACTATGACTGGGCTATAAAGGCGGTATTCGCGGAAGTCGATTCTAAAGAAGCAAAGAATAAATACGAAATAGTCCTCGGCTTAATGGTTAATAAAATTAAACGTGATCCCGAAGTATATGATGCTGGAGAAAAGGTTTCTGATTTTATCGCCAAGGCAATTGCATCTAAACAAAAACGAGTCAAAAAATACTTTCGCCGTTATATGGATGCATTGAGAGATGAGAAAACTCTTGACGAAGCTAAGAAGTCTTTCCAGCAACGGAAGAATATGTTAGAATCACTTACATCTTTAAACGTGCAACTCCACTTTGCTGATCCAAAGGTTCCAATGGCTCACAAAGAAGAAGCAGAAAGGAGAGTCAAAGACGCAATCCGTCGTAGCACGGGATTAAAAAGAAGGAAGATTAGTAGGAGACAAAAATGACTATAACATTCTCGGAATTATTTAATAGGATAGTCGATATTTTTATTTATGTGGTGTTTATCTACATAGCTTGTAGAATTGGAACATTGGCTGTAATGAAAAGTGTCGTGGAAGGTTTGATTAACTATAAAATTCCCTGTATGTTTTGCAGGGACAAGGAGGCTTGCTATGGCGAGGTCGAAAAAGTCCAAAAAGAAAAAGAAAAAGAGTTTGAAGAGTAGCCGCAAACGCAGAAAGATGAAGAGTGGCGCTCTCCAAAAACGGATTAAAAAGAGTCAAGAGAGAAGTAAAGGAAGATTTAAAACCATTATCGACGAAAGTCTTGATCTCCAGATTTGGAGACCTAAAGATGGTGATCACATCGTAGATATTGTTCCTTACTTCGCAGGCAAGAAAGACCCGGATCCCGACGCTCGGGGCGAAGAGCAATACACTTTCGAGTTCTATTGCCATACAAACCTCGGCGCCCAGAATCAGGTTATGCTTTGCCCGGAAAAAACTTATGACAAAAAGTGTCCTGTCTGCGAACATCAACAGGCACTGTTTGAAAAGGGCAGAGATAAAAAGGCCAACAAACTCTGGCCGAAACGTCGCAACCTTTATAATGTCCTTTGCTATGATCGTGGCGAAAAGGATAAAGGTGTACAGGTCTGGGATGTTAGCTGGCATTATATGGAAAAGAAGTTGGTGGCACTAAGCCAGCGTCCTTCAAGGAAGGGAAAGAAGAAGAAGGACGTCAACTTCGTGGATATTAAAAACGGGAAATCCGTCACCTTTAAAATTGAGCCGGCCAAATCGAAAAATGACTATCCCAGTTTCGAAGGTCATGCTTTCGATGATCGGGATTATGAAATCGATCAAGACATTCTGGATGAAGCTCAAATTCTTGATGGAATCGTCATCCATCCCAGTTACGATGAAATCTACAAGGCATACTACGGATACGACAAGAAGTCGAAAAAAGCTCGTGATCGTGATGATGATGACGATGATGACGACGATGATCTGATTGAACAGCTCGATGACTGCGAAGATATGGATGAGCTAAAAGAGTTCATCGACGAAAATGATCTTGAAGTCAAAATCAAGAAAAAGGACGATGTCGACGACGTCAAACAAAAAATCGCGGAGGCACTGGAAGATGCCGACGACGATGACGATGATGACGATGACGATGATGACGATGATGACGATGCCGACAATGATGATGACGACGATGACGACGATGACGATGATGACGATGACGATGACGATGACGATGATGACGATGATGATGATGACGATGAACCTAAGTTCACCAAGAAGCAAATCAAAAAGATGAATTACAAGAAATTGAAAAGAGTCATTAAAGACGAAGACCTCGATATTGACTTGGACGATTTCGATAAAGATGATCTTGATGATTTGCACGAAGAGGTCATTGACGAACTCGATCTATAACGGTCTTGGCAAGAGAGCCCGAAAGGGACAGCGACGGTGCTGAGCGCAGCCTGAAAAGGCTCTGGCGTCGATGGGACTCAGCCTCTCCTGCCTCCATTTATAACCGATCGTGGCAGGGCGGAAAGTAAAGGGTTTATGGGTCTAACCCTCACCCATATCCATCCGATCCCTTTATACTGGCCATTCGCCCTGCCACCCTCCACAAGGAGATGTGATGCGGAAAATCAAACGGCGAAAAGTTCGGCATAACAAACAAGCCGACGTTGCGAGCGTGAGAAAAATCCTAAGGCGAAAAGGTAGATCCATGGATCCAAATGATCGTGTTGAGTTTATCCATTCAGGTTCTACTCGTTTGAATTTAGCTTTATCCGGCAAAGGTCCTAAAGGCGGTTGGGCCAGATCGCGTATTTGTAATATCGTCGGTGATGGTAGTAGTGGGAAAACACTTCTTGCTTTGGAATGTTGTTTTTGGGCTTGGAAGTATATCAAAAAAATTAAAAGTAAAATATTTCCTAAAGTCAAAAAGCTTATCATCGTTTATAATAACTGTGAAGGCGTTATGGATTTCCCATTGGAAAAAATGTATGGGAGAAAGAATCCAAAAACTGGAAAGTGGGAATGTCCGTTCGTTGATGAAGTAGAATGGATAACCACAAAAAACGTTGAAGCATTTGGGAGGGATTATTATAGGAGAGTCAAGGCTTTAAAAAGAGGAGAGTTCCTTCTGTATATCCTCGATAGCTGGGATGCCATTAAGTCATTTAAAGATATTGAGCGTTTTGAACAAGCAGTAGAAAATGATACAGAAGAAAAAGGTTCCTATAATTTGGAAAAGCAAAAATACTCAAGTTCCTTTTTCGCTGCTGTTGCCAGTCAACTTGAAAGTAATAAATACGATGCCACCTTGATGATTATCTCACAAGTCAGGGTAAAGATCGGCGCCACGTTTGGAAAGAAAACATATCGAGCCGGTGGAAAGGCACTTGACTTTTATACACACCAGGTCGCATGGATCAGAGAAGTGGAAAAGCTGAGAAAAACCAAAAAGAAATCCAAGCGAGTCTTTGGAATCATTAGTGAAGTAAAAGTTGAACGCTCTAAGGTCTCCAAACCCTTTAGAGACAGTCGTTTTACTATATTATATGACTATGGCCTTGACGATATTAATTCCATGGCAGATTTTCTCTGGGGTAAAAATGTCATAAGATTCGACAAGAAGAAATTCAAGAAACGAGCAAACTTCGTTAAATATGTAGAGGAGAATGATCGTGAAGAAGCGCTTGCTGAAAAGACGGAAAAGAAGTGGAACAAAATTGAAAAACTCTTTGAGGATGAAGTCACTAAGAGGAAAGCAAGATTCTAAAGTATTAGTCATCGACGGTCCGGCTCTGTCATACGCTGCCTTTCATACTGTCGGTGCGCTTTCCTATAACGGTTATCCTACAGGGGTAACCTATGGCTTTCTCCGTTATGTCTTGGGCTACGCAGAAAAGTTTAATACTACAAGAATGTTTTTCTGTTGGGATGCCGGTTTGACTCACAGGCACAATATGTTTCCCGACTATAAGAAAAAACGCGGAGCCTTTTATAATGAATTGACTTTTGAAGAAAAAATTGACCGCGATGCCATGCTGATCCAGCGGATAAATCTAAATTATAATACTCTTCCTTACCTTGGATTTCATAACACATGGGTTTTTAAATTGTGGGAAGCAGATGATTTAATTGCCTATTGGACAAAGCGTTTACATCGGGAAGGAAATGAAGTAATTCTTATCAGCAATGATAATGATATGTTTCAGCTTCTGAATTATTGCAAGATATGGAATTATAAGGACAAGAAATACTTCACCAAAGAAATGTTCAGAGATAAATATGGTATCAACCCAAACGAATGGGCAAAGGTGAAAGCAATCGGCGGATGCAGTTCTGACGAGGTTCCCGGAGTTGAAGGTGTTTCTGATCCTAAAAACCCTAAGTCAAACGCTTTAAAATATCATATAGGCCAATTAACAAAAGGCAAAGTTTATGACCGTATAGTTTCAGCGAAAGGCCAGACCACAATCGAGCGAAATTATAAGTTAATCAAATTACCATTCCCCGGACAAAAGATTCCACGCATGTTACTTAGAAGAAATACCTTTAGCAAGTTTCGTTTTGTCCGCCTATTCCGCGAAAATAATTTCAGATCATTTCTGGGTAAAAAATATATAAGACGATGGATAAAGGCTTTTAATCTATAAGGAGATAGCATGGGAAGACCAAAGAAAATTGAGGGCATGCTTGCCGATTTGATGGAAGTTGTTTTGGGAGCTAAAACTGATACCATCAAATTCGACAAGGGAAACATACAAGCCGGGAAACGCACAAGATCCTTTATGCAAGAGGTTCGCAAAATAGCAAAGGAAATCAGAGCCGAAATTCAAAGTATTAAAAGGATGAGGAAAGCACAAAAAGATCATGCTAAAAAAACTCAAAGTTAAATTCTTCCGTTCTCACGAAGATACGGAACTCGAATTTAGTCCCGGCCTCAATGGCATTATTGGAACTGGCCAGAGTGGGAAGACAAATTTACTTCGGGCTATTTTCCTGTTGAAGAATTATAGACCGCTGGGATTCCGCTATCACAGCGACTTTGCGGAGGGTGATAAAACTTCTGTCCACGCACTTTTCGATGATGCGGATATTTATTTTGAAAGAGGTCAAAGTTCTAAAAGTGCGATGTACAAGTTAAACGGTAAGCCTTTCAGTACCTTAAATCGCGACGTTCCTGATGAAGTAGTTAGTGCCATTAATATGGGCTCGTTAAATATTCACGACGAATATTCTCAACCTTTTTTAATTACTTCATCTTCAGCAGAAATATCGAAGGCTATTAACCGTGCCACGAGGATGCAAAATATTGACAAGTGGAAAAAGAAAATAAGAAGTAAAGTCCTCGGTTTAAAAAAATGGATTCAAGTTTTAAATGAAGATGTTAGAGATATCAATGATGAACTTGGAAAGTTTAAAACCCTTGAAGATATTGATGAAAAAATATCTAAAATCGAAAAGCTTGATAACTCGATCGATAGTCTTTCAAATCAATACTTCAAGGTCCAAGACTTGGCAGCAAAGATAGAAGATACGCAACAGACCCTTGTGTGGGCTAAAGATGCGAAGAAAGCATTGAAGTATATCAAATGGATCGAAAAGTGTAACAGCGAAATACAGTCGTTAAAAGATCAAAAAGAATTACTAATGAGTATTCACCTTCATAGAAATCAAATAGCTCTTGCGAAGAAAGAGTTAGCAAGGACTATCAAAAAATACGGGTCAGCGTTGAAAAAGAAAAAGAAATGTCCAACGTGTTTCCACCCGATAACAATGAAAGATGTAAAAAGGATAACTAATGAACTTCGTACTATTAAGCGACGTCCACGGAACCAGTCGTAGCCCTATCGGTAGGAGGGATAACGTTCTACGGACGTTCCTTAGAAAGTTTAAGGAAGTATTAAAGTACGCAGACAAACACAATGCGGATATACTTCAAGCTGGGGACTTCTTGGAATCCGCACGGGACTGGCATTTATTATTTAATTTAATGACTTTACTTAAAAAATTTCCTGATGTAAAAATTTATACTGTGCCCGGACAACATGATAAGTATATGCGAACGGATGTAACTAAAACTCCAACTTCTTTTGGAGTCTTATATAAAGCTGGGCTTGTTGAAATACTTGGTAATGAACAGCCGTCCATTCATGAGGATGGCGATGGTCCTCTCTATATATATGGTTGCGCCCATGGCGAAGAAATACCGAAACCAGAAGGAAAACAAAACATTCTTGTTATCCACAAGAGTATAAGCGATAAGGCTTTATTTCCAGATCACAAGTATATTGGGGCGAAGTATTTCCTGCGAAAGTATAAGGGATGGAATCTCGTTCTGGCCGGCGATGTTCATAAACATTTCTATTATAAAAGAGGCGAATCTCATATAATCAATACCGGTCCAATGATGCGGTTAAAAGCCGATGAATATAACTTGACTCATAGACCTTGTTGTTATTTATACAATTTAAAAACAAACGAAATAAAAAGAAAAATTCTAAGACACAAGCCAGCGGAGAAAGTAATTGATAGATTGCATTTACAAGATAACTTAATTATTGATACAGGTTTGGAAGACTTCACTATTGCCCTTAAGGATGATGATTCTACGCACATTGACTTATACGATGAAATTGAAAAAGAGTTAAATCGAAGGAAGTCAAATAAAAGGGTGAAGAATATTTTATCGGAGGTGATCATTGAAGACGAATCTTGAGGACTTAAAAAAAGATATTGATTCCTTAATTACGAATCTTAAAATCTACAAAAGAGAACTTGACAAATTCCTTAAGGATCTAAAAGATAACTATGGTATTGATCCGGAAGAAGTGGAAGAGTTTCTTGAAGATATAGATGGGAAAGTTTCCAAGAAAAAGAAGAAGAAAAAGAAAATGGAATTTGAAGCAAAGGAACTTATTAGGGATATTAAAAATGCACTCTCTTAGGCAAGACTATAATCTTCTGATCGCTAAAAAAGCGACTCTCCTTTTAGACAAAAGGAAAAAGAAGAAGAAGACAAAAAAATTGACTATTGAGTTATTGGATTATTCAGAGGCATTGGATGTTATAACCACTGTTGCAAAGATAGTCCAGATCAAAGTCAAAACAAGGGTCGAGTCGCTTCTGTCCATGGCTATCCGTTCTGTTTTCACGGAGCGGAATTTTACTTTTGAATTGCAAAGTCCTGAGAAAAATAAAACTAAATTCGTACCTGTTATAAAGGAAGGCGATAGTGAGTTTGTTCCGAAGGATGAAATGGGGCGTAGTATTATTGATGTCATTAGTTTTGCTTTTCGCGTGGTTCTTTGGACTATATCTTCTCCGCGTACTCGGAACCTATTTATCCTCGATGAGCCGTTCCTTCGTACAGGCGATCTTATCGAAATGGCAGGGACGATGCTCCAAACGTTGAGTCGAGAGCTCAAGTTCCAAGTCATTATCATTAGTCATTTGGATAAACTAATTGAATTCTGCGATAAAGTCTGGCGAGTTAGACATAATGGAAAACAGTCAATTGTGAAGTTAGTCAAAGGACGAAAAATCAAAAGGAGGCGAAATGCTGATTAATAAAGAAACGTTGAAGAAAAAAAAGGATAGGGATAAAGTACTTATAGCTCAACTCGGCGGTTGGGTTATTGAAAGTCATTGTTGGGGAATTCCGGATAATCAGCAAATGCAAACTTGCGAATGGTGCGGCATGAAAGCGAATACTTTCGCTCGTACTTATACTTCTGATGAATTTAAACTGTGCCCGGACAACCCTTTAATAAAAGAAGTCGCGGACGGAACTTACGATTTCTATAACGACAAATAACCGTGGGGGTGTAGCTCAATGGTAGAGCGCTCTCTTTATAAGGGAGTGACTTAAGGTTCAATCCCTTTCGCCCCTACCAAACTTTGAAAGGAGATTATCATGGTATTTGTAGCAGGGCAAGGCCCAAGCGAAGACATTGACAAGGGAAAGAAAAAAATGAAAGGACTGAAAGACCGAATCACCGATCATAAAAAGAAAGGATTAAAAGAAGGACTGAAAGCCTTAATCCACAGTCATCTCAGAGAAGGTGATTCGGATACCCCGGATTATCTTCTGGCAGAATTTTTGATGGGATGTTTAGAAGCATTTGAACTGGCAGTCAACAAACGCGACGGTTGGTATTCGCTTCCTCATGATATGTTCGATAGGAAGGAACGCCGACTAAAAGAAGAAGCAAAAGAAGATAAAGGAGAATAAACAATGACTGGTGAATTAATTAAAATTCAAAAGGAAGAACTCAGGCCTCGCATTGTTTGTATGCATTGCAAACAGGAAATGCTTATCGATCTTGATCCGTTTAAAGAGGACATCACGAAGATCATGGGCGATAAATGTATTCATTGCGGCGGTGAAATCTTCGTTGGCCTTTTACTACTTGGCCACAAGACGCTTCCAATGCTACTCGGCTGCCTGCAACTTATTATTGAAACGATGAATACCCAAAACTCAATTCTCGGAGGACAGAGGACACCACCATGATATTCCCAGAACACTGTCCAAATTGCGGCGATGACTATACTCTTGACTGGTCGACGGAATCAATGCTGGCGGAGTCCGGATTCACACTTGGTTATTGCAATTCGAAATGTTGCAGATACTTCAGAATCTATAGACATAATGGAAGAACCCGGAGGCAAAAAGATGTCAAAAAAAATCCAAGAGGATATGTCAGAAAAACCCTTTTTCATGTTGAACAAGGACGGAGCGACAAGAGTCAAGATAAGGAGGGAAACGAAACATCAAATATTCGTAACCTTATATTTCAAAGATAGTGATAACAACTGGCGTAAAATAGAAGGGAAGGTTCCTAAAAACAAGTTAAAAAGGATGTAGTCATGTGTGGCACTTGCGTTATAGAACATTGCCCAAATTTGTCAACACTTCTTAGGGTTGAGACAAATAAAAAGAATACAATCCATGTAAGCTTTGCACTTTGCGAAGAGCATAAGAATTACGAGTTTACTTTTTTTAAGGAACTTGAAGATCAAATATCGGCGCCGGATGTAACCGGTCCAGTAAAAATAATTCTTAAAGCAATAAGGATATACTAATGAAAAAGTTTAGAATCAGATTTGCACTTCTTGTCTTGCGGGCACTGTCGTTAATACTTTACGATATCGCTTATCCAAGAGAGCTAAACTATCCGCGCCAAACAGGAGAGTGCAAACATATCATGGGATTGATTGCAAATTTAGTTGACGATATTGAAAAGGAACATAAGATTGAAAATGACGACGAAGATAATGGAAACTCAAATAAAGTTAGTTGAAAGTCTGCTGAAGAAAAAAGACAAAAAGTTCATGATGCTATATGCACGGATGTATGGCAAGACTACTTTATTTGAAGCAATGAAAAAAGTGAGGAAAAAGGAAAAGTAAAATGGCTAAACTAAAAATAATAATGTATAATATAATATACAAAATGCTTCCCAAGAGAATCCAAGAACGCCTTATCATCAGCGTCAAATGCCCTTGGTGTTTAACAACTTGTAGAACCTTGGCTCCCGGCTGGGGGATAAGCCATAAGTACTGCACCTCTTGCAGTGAGGAAATGTTTACGAAAGCTGTTTACGTTACTTCCAAAAGTAAAGCTGAAGTAAGCAAAACTGCGATGGAAATATGTGAAACATCATTAGCCGATATGGTTGGCCGAGGAGGATAAATAAAATGGCTATGGATTGTGCTGTAGAAAATTGCAATGAACTATGGGTGGAAACTGTTTGGTGTTCAAACAATAATCTAAACATGCGTATAGGTATTCATGTCTGTGAAGAGCATAAACATCTAAGATTTAATTTTTTCGAAGATGAAGAAAACTTAAGCATTCCATCTGAAATTTTTGGCAAGCCGACTATCATGAACATAAAGTTAATAAGGGTAAACTAATGGCTAAAGGAAGCGGGTTCGAAAGGGAAATGTGCAAAGAGTTATCGCTGTGGGTTACAAGTCAAATGCGAGACGATGTCTTCTGGCGGACTCCCGGATCTGGTGCTCGCGCTACGACTCGCATGAAACAAATGAGGGAAACTATGGATGCAGCCGGCGACATGATGTCAACTGCAATATATAGTAAACCATATACTACACTCGCAATTTGGGAATTTAAAAGAGGATATGGCGGAGGTGGAAAGAAAAAGAAGAGGGCGCCAAGTTCTTCTGTCGATCCATTGTCTATCCTCGATAATCCTTTGACTGCGAAACATGATGCCTTATTATTAAAGTGGTGGAGGAAACTTTCAAAAGAAAAAGCCGAGCATGCACGAAGATATTCTTTCCTTATCTTCAAACGTGATCGTAAAGATAAATGCATCGTAATGGATGATTATACTTTCAAATTTATAGAAAGACAAAACGGACCGCTTGGTGGTAAGTCGCGGTTTCATGTTTTTGTAAATAACTATAACATCGTTATTCTTCGTCTTGATGACTTTCTAAAGTGGTGTCACCCGCAGCGGACCTTTGGTGGTCAACGATTTATCAAGAGAAGAAAGAAAAAGCGAATTATCAAAAGGAGGAAGATATGAAACCGAATGAAATCAGCGAGATTGAAAAAGATATGTTTGCCAGAATATTAGTTTGGCTTGGCTACGACGGAATTGCTTTCTTCCAAATGTGCGTTGACGAATATGGTAGTTTAGTTCAATCCATTTGGACCGAAGACGGTATTCCTCATTCTGTCCATTTTCGTGAAGGAATGCATGTCCGAAATTTCCTTCGCGGTTTAACTTATACTGAAAACTGGGACGCACATGACTTCGACAATAGGTGGATGCATATTATTCAAACTGCATTATCATTGTGCGAAGCAATCTCTAAAAAGAAAGGAGGTGAAGTCTAATGGCGGTACGCGGTTTAACTTTTACTAAAGGCACTGTTCTAACGCGCATAGACCAAGTGAATCGTCCAACGATTACAGATGATAAACATGGTGCTGATTGGTGGAACGAAGACTTTGGAAGAATGATTACTTTTAATTTTTCCGAATTAGTCAAACTCATAAAAACGTCGGTTGAGTTTCAGACTGAATTCACTGTCACCAACATATTAAGTATCATAACTCAAGCGAATACTTCGTTGCAGAATGTTACAACAGACAAGTATCCTGAGGAATGGTGGCAGACAACATTCGGATTGAAAGTACGGCAGTCTTTCGCCGACGAATTAAGATTGCTCCAAACGGACATCTTAACAATGAGAGGTAGTCATGGCACCGGCCGAGGATAAAAAAAACTGGGAAGGGATAATGGTTGACGGGAAATCTCTCGAAGATTACTTCAAGCAGGAATATGAACAAGAAGCAGCAACCGCAACCGAAGAGGAATTCAAAAAACAAAAACAAAAAAAGAAATTGATTTACAAAAAACCGAAATATACGAGTAGCACGCCTGAAAGGAGGGCAGGAAAAATGACTATTCTGGATCAAGCGCAAATAAACAGAGAATATTTGGAAAAACACATTGACAATACCGATTCATTAAAAGGGGCAATCATTTGCCATCTGATCGGTGGGAAAGTATTTACCGTGAATGATATATTGCCCCAATTAAGGAGACACCACGATAAAAAACAAATCCAAAACTGCATGGCCAAAATGGTGAAGACTGCGTTTGGAGCTTTCATCGAAACACAGAAAGTCGTTGCCGATGGCAGCAGTCTGCATCAATATCGGTGCACCGAAGAAGGCACCAAACTCAAACTGAATCAGGCAATAAAATACTCACGGGATCTTCCATCGTATCAACAACCTTCCGACCCTGAAGCGCAAGGCGTTCCTGACTGGGCTAAAATCGTTAAGAAAATATTAAAAGACGAGCTTGAAGAATTCAGAAAACAAATAAGCCACCTTTATGAATGTCTTCATGATTTGGAATTAAAACCCAGTGACGCCGAAACAATAAACATAGTTGTCAGCGGTTCTCTGGATATTAATTTTGGTTTGAAACTTAAGTAAAATTGACTCACTGTGACGCGCCAGCCGGCGTCTATAAGGCGTTTATAACTTATAAGGGGGAAATTATATTATGCGAGTTTTACTACCAGATCAATGTGTTATTGGAGTTTACTCTTGCTTTGACGGAGTGGAAATGTTTGCTGGAACAGCAAAAGAATTTGAAAGCTGGACATGGGATGCCAAAGAAGCATACAATGTTAAAATTCGAATAAGGCACCCGAGCTTGTTGTCCGTTGAGTTTCCAGCAACCATAAGTAAAGCTGGGATTACATATATTAGTCAAATAGATCCAGCACACAAAACTGGTTTTTTAGCTTAACAATTTGGGGTGCCCGATCAAAGGGTCAAGCATGTTGGGGAATGTGCTTGTGAATAGAAATCAATCGGGGCACCCCATTTTAACTTGGAGGTAAAAATGCTTGAGCCGGCGCAATTTGGAAATAACACGACAACCACTACGTTAATAAGATTCCAAGCAACAACCACTTCAACAATGTACCCTCACATCTGGATGAAACCTTGGAGAATCAAATCTCGTATTGATTTACTTCGTTTGCCATTGACTTATCTTTTTGGGAAATGGGGAGAGGTCGTTAGAACCGATGTGGTTATTCAATATAAGGAATGCTTTGGATATAGGCTTTACAAGGAGGCGAGGATATTATATGGTGAAAATTCTTTACTTGTTAATATCTTCTATGGGAAATCAACGACAGCAAAGAATCTACGAAGGAGAGTATAATGAAACTAAAAGTTGAGATAAGTCAAAATACAGCGGAAACACTTCAACATCTTTTTGATCATGTATTCAAAACTGGCGCCAGCATAACTATTGAGGTTGACTTTGACACTATGCTTCACATACCTACTGCTGATCCCTTGACTCAACTCAATGATCAGCCTGAGAATGTCAAACCTGAAGTATTTGTTAATCCCAAAACGGCGAGGATCGTGATAAGATGAGACTTGTTAGATTACAGGGAAGTCGTGTCTGTTGGGAGTGCTTTGACTTAGACCCCGACTGTAAATGGCGTGATGATATTATTGGAGTTGTTATCGGCAATCGTGAGGCTGGAGATCCACGCGGATTAAGGCTGGCCTTATGTCCACGCCACTTCAAGAAGTTAAACAGGTTAAAAATCGTGAAGCAAAAACGGATTATCAAGAGGAGAAAAAGAAGATGAACGCTCGCGAAATTCTTGAATTAATTAAAAATGCAAGCTGGACTAATCCAATAACAGCCCAACAAATCGGACGTATATTAAATACTAAAGACAAATGGGACTTGTCTCAGCCGGGAGTCCGGAAGATTATCCGTGAACTTATCTCAAGGAGGCATCCAATAGGAAGTCGTGGCAGCGGATACTTCTATATCAAAAACGAAGACCAGTATTATGAATATATCAGAAGTTTAAAATCAAGAATACGAGGGATACAATCCAGAATTAACGAACTGTCAGTTGCGTTTAAATTTCAACAAGGAAAACGAATTATTAAAAGGAGAAAGAAAAAGCGAGTCATTAAAAGGAGAAGCAAATGAAGATAAGAAAACATAGCCGAATCGAACATATCTTCCAGTTCATGGAACATGATCCATTGGACGATTGGGAGACTAACTTCGTGGCCAATGTGGAAACGTTTTATGAAGATAATAATTACTTAACAGAAAAACAGTATGACAAGCTTGAAGAAGTATTTCAAAGAGCAGCGGAGGCTTAACCACCGCTACTCTTGGATCCACTTAGTCAAAGTTCCCGCTCTTAAATCCCCTCAAGAGAAGTAAATAGCCTTTGAAGTTAAAGAACTCCTCCATCAACTCCGGTGCCATCTTTGATACGTATTCGATTTTGATAGAAGCGAAATGGCAAACCTTTATCTTTATTGACTTGACTTCAATGTCTTCGTACGAAGTAATTAGAGGCTTGAAGCCACTCGATTTTTTAAAGTACCCGTAATAATCTATGGCAGCTGCATCCTTACAATCGAATGACTCGCCTACAAATTTTCCGAAATCGCTTTTATACAGCTTGCCTTTTCTTGCGGGAACTTTTCTTTTCTTGCACAGTTCACCAGAAACGATTCCAGGGATAATTACTTTTTCTTCAAGAGAGTCAAGGTAGCTTTTATAATCCGTTTCTTTTTTCATATCTTTCCCCACTTTTCCAGCCATTCGAATATAGTCATCTCTTGTCGATCTTTAATCCATTGCCGCTGATCTTTGCACAATAATGGAATCTCCGCTTGAAACTTCTTAATCACATTTGGCCGACCTTTACACTTCTTTATATTTTCATAAAACCAATCAAGGCCACCGTATAGATATGCTGCTATTAAGCGATTGCGAAGAGTATCACCGGAGTTAAAAGCATATCCTCTTTTTTCGGCATGATGATACAACGCAAATTTAGTTGGAAAGATATACTTCTTCTTTCCAAGAACAGCAAGGGTGAAATTCATGAAGTGCTCGCCTCCACTATAAATTCCCAGTTCTTTAGGCCAGCCACCAGTTTCTTCGTATAGCTCCCGAGTCATTAGCATACCACAAGTCGACATACACGGAACCTCGTATGGCAAGCCACTCTCGGGATGTTGGTAACTCGAAAACTTATAGTCAAGTTGCGCTTGTTTTTCGGTATGGACAAATCTTAATCCATATATTAATCTTCGCCATTCCAAAATGAGATATGTCAAGGGCGGATGGAGCGTGCCATCCATGCTCCAAGCGTTATCTTTATAAAAGTCAAACATATCATACAGCAAATTCCGGCCGACGATGCAATGGGAATCAATGAATTGAAAATAATCACCACTGCTATTTTCAATGCCGAAACGCTTCGCATTCCAATGACTTAACTTGTCCGTGTATGAAATCGCCGTAAGCCAGTCGTTCCCTTTAGCACATGCTTCTACTGCCTTGCCACCTTTATCTTCTGGCCCAATGAGTCCAATTTCTTCACCGACCAATGTTTCAACAATTTCTTCATCTGAAGCCTCGATATTGTAAAATGCTTTTAATCTTCGAATGATTCGTCTTGTGCTATCGCGATCTTGAGCAATGACTTCATCGCAATAGTTGTTTACAGCAATGACTTCAAAGTCAACGCGACCTCGTAGGTCTTGCGCAATACTTTGAAGTGTAAAAAGGATTTGTGGATACTCGTTCACATACGGTACAATAATTGACAGCTCAGCCATTTTCCGTTTCTCCTTTTTTTACTAAGTCATAAAAATAGTTTTTGCCAAATCCAACGCCTTTTTCTATCCTTACCAAATCCCCGGATATTCTCAATGTATCTCCACCATTTAAAGTTACATCCGGATGCATTTGAACTTTTTCAACCAAACTTGAATAGGTTTTATTTAAGGCTTTCGAAAGAAAGTTTGGAAGTTCTTCTGTGGTCCACCTGTTAGACCGAGGACTCCACTCATTCCATTTGACTTTTCTTCCCAGAAACCATTCGATCACAAAACGGTTTTTCCATAAGGTTTCATACCTTACACATAAAACGGGAAAGTCATGTCGGATAGATGTCCATGAGTCAAACATCCACTCATAGTTAAAGTCATCTCTATCTATCAGATCCACCATCCCCAGCGGTTTAAAGCAGCCACAATTCTTCGCATGAACATGGTCAAACCTTTTCTTCATTGTGGAAACGACAGAAGCTATTGGATCACCGAAAAGCCAAATGACTTTTCTTCCTTTAAGACAATGCTCACTTATTTGGCTTGACCACGGATCACCGAAAGTTTCGGGTGGAGCTAAACTGTGGCACTTCATTATTGGAAGCTTTGCAAGGTTGGCGCCTTTCGGACTTCCACCTGCATGCTTGAGACCAGCCAAGCATCTAAAAAGATATGTGGAGCCTGTCCTTGGCATTGCCACAACTGCAACTTCTTTTTCTCTCATGTTTTACTCCTTTTCTTTTCGAAGTACTACCCCATGTTGACCGTGGTGGCAAAGTATTCCGTCGATTCTTCTGGTCGATGCCGTTCGTTCCAAGACTTCAAAACCGACACATTCGCACATATCAACCATTTGCTGCATGGAGATTTGAAGATTAATCTTTTGGATTGTACTGCCACTAATCTCTCGATACCGTTCCATTTCCTCTTCGTGCTCAATTGCAGCCAGCCATTCCTCTTTTGTTTCATGCTTTCGACTTCGATACATTCTGGAGAAGTAAATGAGCGCCAGACCTCCCGGTTTCAAAACCGCATAGGCATCACGAAGATAATCACTGGCGATACCGATTTTCCCGAAGTGCATAAAAACAGTCCATGAATAAATGAAGTCAATGTTATTTTTCTTCGTGGGAATACTTCTTCCATCAGGACTGATAAGGAGTTTATAGTTATAGCATTCATTTGCTTCCAACAAATGGCCAACCAGATTCCGTGCCTCATGAGCATCTATCCCCCATGTCTCACGGAAATGCTTCCCTGCTTCGGCCACAAGAGAACCGGGGCCATAGCCAATCTCCAAACTTATTTCCCTGTCACATCCATACTTCTCGATGAACGGAACAAATTGCGTATCGAAAACCGTCCGGCCTTTTTTCATCCCGACTGTTTCATTATAAAATTTGCAAAGCGCATCAACAGGATCTTCCGCAGCCCTCACCCGGTTCAATGCTTCTTTGTAACCCTCCGCCGTGCATTTAAGTTTTTGCTTCTTGATCATTTTTTTAGCCATTTTACTTTTCCTTTCTCGCTATAATTTTTTGACCGAAGAACCAATCTGTATGGGCGATTTCAATTGGGTATAAATCGTCGGGGAGCATTGCCAAAATACTTTCAATGCGAAAATCATGCTTATGCCATTTCGGCATTGACTTCTGTCTCCAAGGTATATAATCCGGCGACGGGAAATAAAGATAAAGCAGACCGCCGGTACGAAGCACTCTGCTCCATTCTCTCAAAGCTTTAGAAGGATAATCCAAATGCTCGATGCAATGGGAAGAGAAGATAAAATCTTGCGAACGATCCGCTGTGTAGATGTTATAAGCATCTTCATCTTTACCTGTATCTATCCCTCTCGCGCCACGCAAGGGATTATTGCCAGCACCGATATCTAACATGTCGGGTCTATGGGAAGAGCAGGTTCTTGACCAACATAAAGCATCTTCTTTTATAAACTTCATTGCATTGTGTTGTTCAAGCTCTGGAATCTTTTCCAAACCTTCAGCCAGCCGGCAAACGTGTTCGATTGAAATTTCTTTCATGCAAATTCTTTCAATTTCATTTTCGCATGGTTTCGGGTTGTAACAATAGGAACACCATTTTTCATTGCAAACATTTATTTGATCTTCATAACCATTCCATTCCGGTTTGGCAAAGCCTCCGTAAATGACTATCGCTGGTGTTCCTACTGCCTTTGCGATATGTGAGATTCCACCTTCAGCGCATACTACCGCCTTGCAACAAGCAATGAAGTAAATCAAATCCTTAATCGAAGGCACCTTTGGAATTGGCACAAACTTAGGGAGCCGCGAAAGATAATCAAATTTAGGCCAAATCTTTTTTGCATGCCAATGCCCCTTGTGTATAATTTGCACTCCTATTGGGGATCGATGTTTTTCAAGCACATCCAGTGCCGTCATAAAATTAAGATAAAGTTCTGGTTGCAGCGCTGGCTTATCAGTATGCAGGCCATATTCTTCACAGATTATATGCCAGTCCTTTAATATATGATGCGCTGTCGGCCATTTCTGGTGAATTGGATCATCGTACCCCAGAAACGTTCCTACGTTCTCAGATCCAATCACGTCAACGTTTGGATTGTCCTCCAACAAGTCCGGATAATTAGTATTGACTGTTATATGACAATCAGGATAGGCCTCCTTAATTACTTTCAGCGTTGGAGTTACAAAAAGTAAATCACCAATGCCGTTAAATGACTTAATGGTTATCTCCATCTTTGCCTCCTTATAATGCTTTGGTGGGGAAGCCCCACAGACGGGACTCTGCCATCAACGGTTGGTAGACTTGATTATATAGGTTATCCATATTATAAACTCTTCGACACCAAGTCCGGGTTTGAAATACTTCATTCTGTGAAAACCTCCCCAGAATCAGATTACAAACCCCTGCCAGATATTGATCCATAGTAATTCCAATATTTTTAGGATCGAAGATGTTATGGTAGGAACCGAAATCACAGTAAAGTCCAGAGTTCCCAAATATCTCGAACATCATATAAAGACTTTTGTTTAGAACCATGAAGTTACCACCAAGCGCAGCCTCCGGTCCAACCAGACCAAATGATTCCTCTACCGTTGGGAAGACGAAAATATTGGAACATAATTGCAGCTCCCTCAATATCTTCTTCGGTAGACCGGTATTATACTTGCCATCTTTCCATGCCGAAGTAAAGATCAATTCTTCATTTGGCTTCAATCCCAGTTTAGGTGCAAGATCCAAAAAGTTTTGGATATCTTTTTCCTGCTCTTTTTCGGTTGCCCATTGGTTTGCAACGACAAGACAAACAGTAAAACCTTTTTCTTTAAAGCGAGCAAAAAGATTTGCAACCATGTCGATCTGTTTCGCACGAAGACGATCAGTGGAAGCCGGATAGATTTGCACAATGTCCGCTTGCATTACGCCGGGGAAGTCATCTATGAATTCCCATGTTTCCTCATCAAAGTCATACCATGTTCGCAGATCCTTGATATGCGGGATTATACGGACATCATCAATTTGTCCTTTAAACTGTTCGGCCACCCGGGTTCTTTCGATGGCATTGGGGAAAATAATTTTATGATTCGGGCCATATCTCCTAATATCCCACCAATCCCTACCTTGCGGATATTCAAGATCAGAAGGAACGCTATGAACCCAATGCATCCAATTGACTCCACCCAGATGTGGGTTGGCAAGGCGGATACCATAAGAAAACGGAAGATTCCATCCGGTGAAAATCCAATCATGAGTAAAAGCAATCTCGATTTTCTTCGTCTTGAATTCTTCCACCAAAACATTCTTCAACGTTTTGCCATACATCTCGTGTTCCTTGGAAAAATCCTTTTCCTCTTTGTAATCGGTAAGGTGACAAAACGGAATTTTTCGGTGTACTTCACATGGCAGGTCAACATCATCGAATTCATCATTATAACTATCACAAGTATAAAGATGAACTTTGTGGCCGTAGCGATCAAGCATTATACATTGGTCCGCTACGATTCCTGACAGGGAATAGCCGGGATTGAAATCTTGGAAGTTGGTGAGGATGGCTACGTTCTGAGGTTTAAACATTTGACTTCTCCTTTTCATTTGTGATTCCCCTATGGGGTCACGGTTATGAGTGGCGGTTTGTCTTCATTATTGAAGACATTTCTATAATATATTATAACTCATTTTATAACTGTTTCGTTTTAAATTTAAAAACTTATTCTTTCTTTTGATATTTGAAAACTTTTTTGACTTCATCATGTATAAAAATCAATTTAGGATCGCCAGACGGAATTATTGTTGTCGTCGTCGTAGAAGTGGTCGTTGTTGTTGTAGTGGTAGTAGTTGCCATTTTAAGTTTCCCATATTTTCATTTTAACGTCAATTTCATATTTGTTTAAAAGACTCGTAATAATATAAAACGTAATCTTATAAACACCCGGATTAGCTGTGCCTGCGATAGCGCTGCCTCCTTTGACTCGGACTTTAAGATAATGCTTAACATCATCTTTCGCTTTTGTAAGGATTTCAACTACAGTTGTTGTAACCTCCGTTACAAGATCATCCCATTGCCATGCTTTGATGGTGCTATTTGCCAAATCAATCGTTTCTCCCGCATCTACAACATCTTCGATAGAGCCGGCAATAACCCACTCTTCCCATGACTGCTTTCTAAAACTTTCAATTGCCATGTCTTATCCCCTTCCGTATGATTTTTCTGAAAATGTGGATCGCCTTGCGGGCATAAATAATGCCCATCTCGCCGAACCCTTTTACAACAAGGGTCTGTTCCTTTCCGAAACCTTTTGTAATAATTAAAACTTTACTCATATCTTCCACTCCTTATATATTTGGAAGAAGTTATCAGACACCTGCTCTTTAAGTTCCTTGACTAATGGTTTCTTTAACTCCCTGTAATTTCTTTTGGTTGTATCAAAACGATAAAGCCGATCGCGAATATATTTGTAATAACGAAGGTCTTTATAGAAGTATTCATATCTGACTATCTTGCCAGGCGAGGCCAAGAAATCTGAGATAATGGAATTCCATTGACCCGTCCACTTGCGAACCGCAGCGGCAGTATTGAAGCCGCCAAGCGTTCTACAATGGTTGGGGTGTTGATGGCCGAAGTAAGAAACATAGGCGTGAAGAGGATGGCGAACCAGACAGAACGCAGCGATATCATTATCCGTTAAAAACATTGACTTCATCGAACACCAACCGGAAAATAAGATCCAATCTTCTTTTGTCCAATCAATCATCCTGACAAAGTTTTCTTCTATTGTGTATTCTGGATTTAACTCGTGGCCTCTTGTCCGTCGCCTCCAGATATTCGCTTTCACGACGACCGGCATATCCTTCATTACTTCTGGATATTTTTTAATATTCAACCCTTCACCCCAACATACATCCGGTCGTTTAGCACAACGGCCTATATGCTTTTGAATATAGGTTGTCCCATGCCCGCCCATTGCAGCGACAAATATTTTTCTCTTTTTCATAATGGCTCCTTAACTCGATGTCGTTGTGGTTGTCGTAGTCGTTGTAGTGGTTGTGGTTGTTATTACTATTTTTTGCCTCAAGCCCATTTTGGTTACATGAATCTCATGAGCTGCATTACCAGCAACATTAGGATGCGCAAGTTGTAACCAGACATTATCGGTTACTGCTTCCCACCAATCTCCGGTTTTATCTATAAGGTTAGAAGTAAGACTTTGATCTTCGCTCATGGTGAGATCCAGTTCTATACCTGTATCAACCCATGCAGTCGTATTATAATCCCAAATTTCAACACGCGGGAAATGTGGGCCGGAATGCGTACCAGTATAATGACCAACGAAGTCAACATAAAAGTCATGTGTTTTGGGAACAGGTTTAAACTTAAAGGAAATCCCGAATCCCGGAGGAGCAGCGACTTCCTGCGCAACGATGCTATACTTATCATCCCACCAAGTGTATTTTTCCTTTAATCTTTCGCTGGGAGTAATATCTGTGCCTGTAGTAATTGATACATCCCATGCCATGCTCCAATTCCCAGTCGGCTTCAACCATCGCGTCATTTGCCCTTGTGCAGCTGCCGCTTTGCGAGCTTTCTTCTTCTTTCCAATTCCTTTTAAACTTTGTCTTTTAACTGCCATCATATCTCCTAACTTGATGTTGTGGTAGTAGTAGTGGTTGTTGTAGTTGTTGTGGTTGTCACTCGAACTCTTTCGTATACGTTTTCAGACGCTGGGATTCCAGCATGATCAAATAAATTAAACCGCGCAACTTCCGTAACATTATCTTCTTTGTAGAATAACATTTGATGAGTTATATGATTAATTCTCCAACGTCCGCCTTCTATATTTTTCATGAAGTCAATATGACTTGCCTTTATTAAATCGGTGGTGTCTATAATGCAGTTAGCACCTGAGTTATCTGCTGTTATATGCCCAATGCCTTTGACAATTATTTTTCCAGCAGTGCAAGTTGAAGCAATTTCCAAAGTGCCGGACAATAAATCTATTATAATATTTTGAGAACCAATTTTGCTTCCTATTTTTAGTCCGCCTTTCCAACCTGCCATAGTTAGTGGTGAACTGTTTAAACCCAATGTAATCGGTGGGGCTACTACTGCGGTGCCACAATTATACATTACTGTAGAAGAAGGACCAGTAAGAGAACTATTTGCCAAAAATATACATTCAAGTACAAATCCTTGAATGTCATTCAGTCCCGCAATACTACATCGTTCTATCCAAACACCACCATCTAATGTGCCTGTTAGAACCAATCGTTCAAAAGTTGTATTGATTGTACTGCAACCTGAAGTTACTGTTAATATAATATTAATACCAGTCGGAGCGGAAAATTTAAAATTATCTGCATTATCAGAAGCTCCAAGAGTCAAATTGCTGAGCAAGTGAAACTCTTCTAAACCATACGTTGTCGCTATTATCTTTGCATCGGCATAATTATCCACTGGATCTTCAACTGTGCCTTTTGGATACGTTGTACCTGCACTGCCGCCAACCGTATCAATATGAACTACACTACCATAAGTGGTATGCATCAGAGCCAAACCTGCGCTTCCAGAAGTTAAATGACTCGCAACTAATCTATCCCAAACTCCTCTTGCTATGGTTTCTGGTCGCATATCCATCGGCATCATTACGTAACCGCTTGTACCGTCAGGTGTTACGCCCCAGTTATCCCACATCGTTGCAACTTTAGTACCTCCAACGTATGACTTCACAAGCCCAACCTGATCTTCTCCAGTACCTGACCGGATAAAAACCATCTGCCCATTGTAAATATTATCTTGATCACTTGCCAGTGAATTTAACTTAATCGTGCTGCTCGTTGATCCGGCTTGAGCAAGTCCTTCGTTAACGTGTTCTCTTCCTGGATGGCCGAAGAGAACATATTCACTATCGGTACTTGGATTTACTTTCCAATTTCGATCTACAGTTGCAATTTTGGTTGCGCCGTCATACTCATAAATTAATCGGCTTTGTCCTGCTCCTGTCCCTAACATTATTACAACCATCGCTGGATCATAAGCGCCGTCAACTGCGGAAGCGGCGGCAGCCAATTGAATTTGATTGTTTCCAGTGCCCGGACCTTGCGCAATATCAGAAGCAATAACAGTGCCTGCAATTTCGCGCAATCTTCTTCCCGCAGAAGTCGGAATATTATGCGCTCCACCCGTAAGTAATTCATCCCAAACGTTATCCACTAATTCCACAGAGTCAAATCTGGCATCATCAGATAATGTGCCAGCCCATCCACCACCTACATTATCAGTGATAGTAAAATTTCCACGAATAGCGAGTTCATCACCGGCATTGGCATTTGAACAATTCGAATTAAAGACAAGCTGACCATCACCCTCAAGTGACATATGGTGATCTGCTGTCCCATGACCAAAGTTTTTAATTTCAATCCCTCCAGAATAATGGCGCATGTTCAAATATTTATTTTCGTTCTCGTTTTGAAAATCAATGGACGGAGTTTCTGTTCCGGCAACTGCTGACAAACAACGATCTGTAATATAGGTGCCCTCTTGCGCCAACACCAAATCCCCTTCAAACGCACAATCTCCAAGGTATGATAACCCGAGAGTATTGTTTCCCATTATGCAACGAAGATAACGTGTCGGAATCGTATTTGAACCATCGTCATTTCCAACAATAGTCGCTCTTTGAAACCATGTCCCATTAACAGACTGTCCGTTTAAATCAACCGTATATGCCATTCCTTCAAAAACAAAGCTGTCAAATGCTTCTGCAAGAGTTACAGACGATCCCGCAAGGAAATGGATTGTTTTGAGCCCGATGCTGTCTGCTATTGTCTTCGCATCTGCAATGCTATCCACAGGATTGTTTACTACCCCGTTTTCAAAATTGACTGTTCCGGCGACACCATTCACCGTATCAACCCATACCGCTCCGCCTTCATAAAGACCGAAATCTTGTAAAGTCCGGAGCCGGCGTCCTGCGCTTGTCGCAATATTATGAGTTCCGCCTGTAAGTAATTCATCCCAAACGTCGTTTGCAACATTGTCACTATGAAGATATGCTGTGACATCAACATCTGTATCAGCACCATTTGGAGATAGAACTTTGACTATAACTTGTTCGTTTGCGGGGACAGTAAATGGATCAGTGCGGAGAGCAGATCGTACTTCCGTTCCAAAGGTATAAACCTTCGGACTGGGCTGTAATGTTTGACTCCCAATAGTTATGACAACATTGAAGTTTCCACCTGTGCCATCAAGATTCTTAGTGCCATCACCAAAAAATACGAGAGCTCGACATTCCATAGCATTATCGGCATCGGGAATATGAGTTAACACGGTAATTAATGAAGTCAAATCATAATCGCCATTTTCCATATCTAATTCTTGGATTGTCATTTCTCAATTCCTTTCGAATTACTTCTTTTCGAATGTATACCCGCAGGTATTTTCTACGGATAAATCATTGACTGATTCTGGAAAAGATTTTCTTTTATCGTATTGACATCCTTTCTCTTTGTCTTTATAAACGGTACAGAATCCCTTCCTCATTCCGTCATTATACTTCCACTTAAAAAATTCACAACCAACCTCTATCTTGACTACTCTTCGATCTTCATAAACCATTTCATGCGCTTCGATCCATGTATTAACCTTCTTAATAAAAGAGTCGTTTGTATTGCATTTTTTAAGTGAGAGTATAATCGCTTCATTATTACCAACCTCTACTTCATAGTCATAATAAAGTGTTCTCTCACAACACCAGCCGCAGCGAACGCAGTCTCCATTCCGCTTCCATGACAGTGCCATTTCAAATTCCTTCCAGCCCAATTCTTCATCAGCCCAAATGCGGAGTTAAATGGCTTCCCGTCCCCGTATTGGCAAGTAAATGCTTCAACGGCAAAGGGAGGAACCTAAGGACGGGAGCCAAAGTTTTACCTTACCCTTTTAGTTATTGCATAATGATATGCAAGCTAAAAGGTCTACCCAAGGGAATTCTAATTTCAACCCAACCGTTTCCAGTGCTATCGTCAATTGCTTCGGCGCTATAATCGGATTCATTATCCGACTGATCGACCGCAGTCAAGACGAAGTACTTCGTTACAGTTGTTCCGGGTGTTCCGGGCACTATCATTATTTGTGTCGAATCATAAATTCCGTCGGGATCCAAAGGATCATAAGGAATAATAATTGGATTCCCGTCCGTATCAAGAACCGCAGTGTACGGACCGCCTGCCGCATCCGACCAATACATTCTCCACTCTTTCATTTGGGGAAGATCATCCACATTCTGTTCCCAAGCGAAAGTAAATTCCTTATTAATATCGGCCAGAGCTGGAAATGAAAAGGCGAACACCATAAACATAATGAAGATTAAAAATTTGAACTTTCTCATTCGCCACCGCCTTCCGTTGCCTCATCAAAATCTGGATGGGCATGAGTCGCCGGATCTTTCGCTTTGACTTTTTCATAGGACTCCGCATAAATGCGATCAACGTCTTCCTTTGCGATATTGGAAGCCGCAGCGAACTCCACAGCCAAGCTGACCAGACCGGCAACCATATTAACAGTTGCTTCTTGACTCATTTTAAATTGCTCCTTTTTCAGAAATTAAATTTCGGTTGAGGCTAATCAGCCAGAAGCCGGTTGATTAGCGAGACAATCTGGTACTCAAGGTTCGCCGGTACCGCCATGCCGCCGGTGATATATTCGTTATACGTTACCAGCAGCGGATGCAGCTCCGTAAAGACTTGCTTCTTCGCCTTAAGGACTTCGGCTTCATTCTTGCTAAAGTTTGTACGCAGCATGTCTTGCGTGATTAGCCTTGGATTATCCTTCAAGGTCTGACGTTCACTTCCTGAAATCGACGGTAGTAAAATCTGGTCGAGATACAAGTCATACTGCCTCGCATAGACATTGTTCGTCCATGCCGCTTGCTGCTTTACGCTCATCCCACCGATACCGCTTTGACATGCCATCGTTACCATTGCAAAAAAGATAACCAAGCAGATTAAAGAATTACGCATTTTCCTCATTTAACTTCACCTCCTTCTTATTGAATTTTTTATTAAACTTTTTTCTTCGGCTTTCTTGCCTGCTTCTGCATTTGATGCAAACCAATGGCACTGGCACCAAGCATCAATCCGTAGATCGCGAAGTCCACAATGTTCACGATGGACCATTCCTTCCCTTGGTAAGCGATAGCAAGCACTCCCAGACCGATTCCGCAGAGTACTGCTATTAACACTTTCCATTTACCAGTGGCATCGACGAACTTGTAGACAATACCTAAAATGACTGTTAGCAACACCGGAGCCGCATAAGCCCCAAAACTAACTTCTTCCATATATAACACCTCCTTGCCTAAACCAAGCGGTTCTGTTTGATCTCTTTGAGTACTTCTCTAACTATAATTGCGGTCTGCTGCGCTTGACCATTTGCCAGCAATGTCTTCACTTGCGTAGCGACCCTTACCATCTCAACTTGTTGCTTGTGCAATTTTTCTAATACTTCTTTAAATTCGCTTCTGGTGCTTTCTCTTGAAAGATCCATTTCTTCCATCTTGTCTTCGATTGAAACCATTCGTTTATTCATAATTTTAGTTACTCCATCAATTTTCATGCAGATCTTTGTCTGGCATGTGTCCTGCATCTTCTTGCAACCCTCAGATTGTTGATATATATAGCTTCCATCCTTACGATAAATTTCATGTTTTGAAACTCGATCGGTTAAGTCAAGTCGGGTTACTTCTTGCGAATGTGAAGTTAATTCAACCTTTGTCAGTCGCTTCTCAATATCTGGAATCTTATATCTCCAAACAATTATGACGGAAGTAACTAATGCAATGCAACTTAAAACAATTGACCAGTAGTCTTTTACGAAGAATTTAATATCCATGCCGCTCCTTATGTCGAAGTCGTAGTAGTAGAAGTCGTAGTTGTCGTTGTACTGATCACGTGATAGCCAGGGTTTAAAGCTTTCCTTTCCCATTTTTCAGAAGATGAGTTATATATTAAAACGTCGCCTTGAACTAAGCCAGTGGGATCAACGTCTAACAAAGCCGAATACTTCAAGAGAGTATTATTGAGCGCGCTCCAGTTATAGTTATTGACATTGACATTCCATGCAGAATAACCAATATCAGAATAACGCAAACCAGTGTTAGTCAATGTATAATAGGTTGCCATTATGGATAAATCCCCACTTTCCATTTCGAATTAGCATCATCCCAGAAAAGAAAACTGTCATCTTTTAACTTGTCTACCTTTACGTCTCCCAATCCCTGCAACTTTATCAAAACAGCATTCAACAGTTCCACATTTCTGTTATAGATTGCCCACCAATTTGCTTGGCTATAATCGTCCGTTTCCAAACCGCTGGGTGATAGTATAGTCATTAGTCACCTTATGATGAAGTAGTTGTCGTTGAAGTCGTGGTTGTCGTGGTTGTCGTTGTTAAACGTGGGCCGCAGCTATACATACTGAGGTCACCAAAATTATAATCCCCACTCCGACCAAAGTCGTTTTCATCTTTGTCCCAGAACAGCATCCAATAATGTTTATATGCAATGCCATTATCGAATTCCCAAGATTTAAGTTCGCCTTGACTCCAATGCCCGAGGTTACCAACAGTATGATGGGTTGGGTAGTCAAACGTTCCCGGCATCTTTACTTGATGGATTAATGTACCGCCCTCAGCTTCTGTTAAATTAGTTGGGGCAGCAGTATTAGAAGCACGGAGTTGGAAAGCATCCGGCGTCCTCGGAAATGTCGAACCATTATATGCAAGAATAGAAAATTTATTGACAATTTGTGGAACGACGAAACTGTAACCAACGTATTGCTGATCTAATGTACCACCCACCCACGGGTTATTATAGTTACCATCAAAAGCCCAGGAACATTGATAACCACCATAGGTCTGACGACAAAATGCCCTGTTTACCCCATCAGTACATAATTCAGAGGAATATCCACCAGGACAAAGATCAATCGTTGTTGAAGTAGTTGTCGTGGTTGTCGTGGTTGTCGTTGAAGTAGTTGTCGTTGTTGCACCTTCAAAATATAACTCACGAATTTGACTTTGAGCTAAACCGCCGCTGGTACCAAGATCAAATACTTTGACTTGATCAATCTTCCCGTCGATTCCATTTGAATTATCTGTTTTAGAGCCAAGAAGTAATCCATCAAATCCGGTCGCATCGGCATTGCCAAAGGAGCCGGCTCGATCAAGAACCTTAACAGCATTGACCCAAAGTTCAAAATTCGTAGTTGTCTTCTGCACAACCATGTGATACCAAGTATTAGGAGAAACCGCAAAGCCAGAACCGGGAGTTGCTTGATCGTCTACTTCATAAGCTCCGGCAGCTCCATTTGCAGAACGAACCATATGAACTCTTGCGGCTCCGGTGACTTTGACTAATCCAAGACCAGAATTAGTTCCATCACTATTACTCATTATAGCAACAGGTCTATTGACTGCATCCGTTGGAACCGTATCAAAACGAATCCATAATGAAATCGCAATATTGATATCGGTTCCGGGATGGACTACAGTTCTTATAAAGTCCGTGCCGTCGAAGTCAAAGCTATAAGTACCGAGCAGAGGTCTGGTAGTCGTTTGAACGACGCCAAATGCTCGACCCGGATAATTCGCTTGAATGTCAGGAAACTTTTTCATTATATACTCTATGTTGTAGTTGTCGTTGTAGTGGTTGTCGTTGTTGTCGTTGTGGTGGTAATCTCAACACAAGCAAATTCAACAAATCCCGACGGAGCGGACTGGACCCAATCGTCAGAAGATAATCTAAGTTCGGCCGTTACACCATTACTATAGGCAGCGATCAGCGCATAAATCTGCGCTCCAGTCAAATTACTATAACTTGCTCCGGTGCCAGCTGCAGGATCGCCTTCTATCCATGAACCTTGATCGGCAAACCAAATCTTGCCTTGGCCTATATCCAAATCAGTTAAGTCAATTGCGATACCAACAGTTTCGCCTTGACTCATTGCACTACCAATAAGTGTCCAAGCGCCACTGTGATACTTTCTACCATTGGCAGTATTATAACCCCAACCATTTGCATCACTGCCCGGATAATTTGTAGTGACAAGGTTTTCATTTCCAATACCATGAATCATATTATTTCCAGAATGTAGATATGATTCAAAGTAAAATTTATTTTGTCCGAATGCACTCTTTCTTGTATAATATTTACTTGCCGCAGAGTCCCAATTAGAACCGGTTGACCGAGCCCGTTTATTGTAATATTCCAAAGTAATAAAAGCACCTTTATTAGCCGGGTCAAAAGCACACTTATATAATGGCACCGTAACAGTTGTTGTGCTTACTGAACTTGTTGTGGTTGTCGTTGAGGTTGTCGTTGTTGAAGTCGTTGTTGTAATCTCATCACAAGCAAATTCAACAAATCCTGAAGGTGCCACAGAGTCCCAATCATCTGAAGACAATCTTAATTGACCATGAGTTTCTTGATAAAGTCCGATTGCCGCATAGAATTGTGATCCAGTCAAATTACTATATGCTTCACCCGTACCCGCAGCAGGATCACCACCGGCTTGCCATGCGCCATTCTTGGAGAACCAAACTTTATTTGTAAGCAAGTTAAAGGCTACACCGATAACGTCGCCATCGCCAAATGCATCTCCATAACCTCCAGCACTCCCATTGTAATACTTGTTCCCATTTCCACGATAACCCCAACCGGCTGTACTATCGCCAGGATATCCATCAACATTGAAACTTTCATTGGCAAGACCGAGAATCCATTGATCATCAGTAGAAGGTCGACATTCAATTTCAAAGTAAAACTTATTCTGTCCGAAAGCATTCTTTCTTGTATAATATTTACTTATAGCGGAATTCCAAGCACTGGCAGCAGAATGGATTGCCCTCATGTTATAATGCTGCAAAGTAATATTAGCACCCAGATCGACTGGATCTAAAGCACACTTATAAAATGGTACCGTAACAGTTGTTGTCGTACAAACAGTCATAGTTGTCGTTGTTGTAGAAGTCGTTGTTGTGGTAGTACTTAGCCTTGCCCCACAACTATACATATTCATTTCGCCAATATGAAAATCAGCACCTCTACTAAAATTAGCTTCATCCTTATCCCACATCAATATCCAATAGTGTTTATATGCGGTGATATTTGAAAATGTCCAAGTTTTGACTTCTTCAGAAGACCAATGGCCAAGATCACCAACACTATGGTGGGTTGGATAGTCAAACGTCCCTGCCATCTTTACTTGCAATATCTGCGTACCACCTTCTGCTTCTGATAGATTAGTTGGTGCAGAACCATTAGAAGCACGGAATTGGAAAGCGACCGGATGGCGATTGTATGGAGAGGTATGGGCTTGGATATCAATCTTATTAACAATTTGAGGAACCCCAAAAGTGTAACCACTATATTGTTGATCAGCAGGACCACTTGCCCATGGATCAGTATGATCCGTAAATGCCTGACTGCATGTATAACCGCCGTAGTTTTGATAACAGAACGCATTTGTAGGAACCCCACACAAGTTCCCAGAATATCCGATGGCACAAGTAAAACTCGTCGTTGTAACAGTAGTCGTTGTAGTGGTTGTCGTTGTTGTAGTTGTATTCAGCAATGATTCCATGTTGTAATAAATCAGCAGGAGCAACGCTGAAGTCGCAGTCGTCGTTGAAGTCGCAGTCGTCGTTGATGTCGAAGTGGTTGTGGTAGTAGTAGGTGCAATTATCGTACTCCAAGGAACGTTGATAAACTTCTGGGTCGGTACATCCCATACAAGCATATCATCATTCGACAATGAAGTCAAATTGACATCGACCATTCCGGATACTTTCAGAAGTGTTTCATCCAGCAGTCGAGCATTTCGCTCCATTATTTCATTCCAGCCCTGCGTGGCATATTTTAACTTCTGTAATTGTGTCGGTGAAAGCTTTGCCATTTAATTAGCTCCAATATATTCCATCGGCAGTATCAACATAAACCGAAACCCAACTTGAAGTAAAGGTTCCATTCTTTTGCCTTGCGTAATAAGTAAATGCTCCAGCATTACTTCTTGAATCCGCGCCACTTGTTAATAGTTGACTGGCACCGGATCCCTCGTCACTATCATACACTTCCAGCTTATCGTCAACACTTGTCGGTACATAATCAGTTTGTGAGGCAGCCCCAGCTTTACCAGCGCCGTCGCGTGTTTGTGTTGTAGTATAAATAGTGAGGGTTACATCAGACCCACTCCTGACCGCCTTTATAGCAGTTGGAATCCAAGGTTGCTTTGCCCTATTATAAACGGTCGTAACATGAATCGCCGTCGCATCACCGGGATCGACTTTCTTGCTCTTATAATAAGGTAAAAATTTCAAATAGAAATCCGATGATGAGATATTGCGTAACATACTACTCGCACTTAAATTGAATAACCAAATTGAAGAACCAGAACCATGCGTAGCGGGAATCGTATTAAACATACCCCGAATCACACCAGTCAAGCGATAACTGCCTGGCCCTTCTGCCGTAACCGTTTGGAACTTCATAATCTCATCATCAATTAAAAGATATCGATCAATCACAAACAAATCGGTTCTGCTTCCCGTTGCGAATTGCGGATCATCCCGATATGGAGTATATAAAATTCCTATTTCATCATCGATAGTATAAGTGTTTATTGTGTATGCTTCATCTAAAGTCCCGTACTGCGACCATGCATTGAAAATACCTTTACTCGTATAGTCAACTCCTGTCGCAGAAAAGAGCACTTCAAACCCTGCCTCGAAGTTATTCTCCCTTGCAGCGAAGAGTAAATAAACTCTATGATATTCCGTCGCTGGATTATAAGGAATTTCATAGACGCCTTGATGGATAAGCTTCTCTGGAACCGTAACAGGACGAACTCCGCCCGGAAACCCACCAGAGCCATAATAGTCATCGAAAAGAGTTTCGCTAAATTGCTCCAGTTCCCAGCCGATTTTATTTTGATCAATTTCAGAAATATCTTTTACGACAACACGAAATTCAGCATCGGCAATATTGTATTCGCTATTGTTTATTGTTACAATGTCGCCTACATTGGTTTCATAAAGCTTTAAAGATGTTGAACCCTTTATCTTCGCATAGGGATAACTCTCCTTTTTCATTATCTCCCATAGGCGTTTAGCAGCAGTAAGTTTCGAACGGAAACCAGACAAGTCAATTGACACCGAAGACTTCTTTCCCTGCAATGCAGTGTTAGCAGGGTTCCGCGCAATCAAAGTCCTTTGACTATAGTGTTGATTCTGGTCTACATAGTTACAACGGAATTCATTAAAGGTATCAAACCAAGTTCTTCTGGCGAACTGAAACTCCAACCAATCTTCGGTATTAATAGTCGCAGAAGAAGTATCGTTTTCATCAAATGCTTTTAGAATAAACTTGTTTTCATGATTTACACCGAATGCACCACCAAGCATCTTCAAGATAAAAGCAATCTTCTCTTTCGCTTTACTTTGCCTCGTGAATTTTAGATTTAATCCATAACCTTTATCTTTCCAATATTGACCAGCTGCATTAAATGAATCTATATCTATTTGGGAAGAAAGAGCTCCAGCTTCAAGAAGTATATCATAAATAATGGCATGTGGATTTGAACCATTCGCAATCTCGGGATCAGTCACTCCGATGCCAGTCAAATCTTTTTCAACAATAAAATGGATCGTTGGCGCATTGGTTGCATTTAAGCCGAGATATAGTTTTCTATAAAAAACGTGAGCAATGCCCGGAAGTTTATTTGCGTTTTCTCCCGGTGGAGTATCATCACCAAAACTTATTTGTAAAGCAGAAGGAAAAGTATTCTGCGTTCCATCATTTTTCAAAGTCAAAGTTGCGTTGACATTCTTAAGTTCATCTTGGACATAGGTTGCAATCCAAGAAATCTTCCCACGACAGACCGCTTGCCAAACATCAAGGTAGTAATGATAACCTGTTATCACATCCTCTTCATCGCTACCACCTTTCCCTGTTTCGACTTCTTGTGTTTCTGCGACAGTGTTTAAATTTTCATACCATATAATATTTCCAGCCAAACGGACACGACCGTATACAACAGGAACAACGGAACCTTCCGCTGCCTGAGTGATATCCATGTCATCCATCGTTGAAGGAGACATATCGGGTTGCTGCCCTCCGCCCTTGCCTGCGAACATATAAGCGAGAGCTGCGCCTCCGATAATAACAGCGACAGCAACAGCAGCGAGTACTAATCCCATAATTACTCCTTAACCATTATTCTAAATGCGGTAGTAAAAAGTCTATTCCAAACACGTGTCCATTCTAATTCGCAAACTCCCCCACCTTGAATACAATTCACCATCCAATCATCTCTGCCCAACCACATGGCTGTATGATTAGTGCATTTACTTCTTGGCGTTTTGAACCCAAGCAGATCGCCGCGAATAAAGTCTTCTCTTTCAATTTCTTTCTTTTCAAAAATATCTGCAGTAAAGCCTTTAGCCAAGCCTGTTTGCAGATGGTATATTAAACTGTTTCGCACCAGTTCTTCTCCGGTATGAATGTTCCAATCTCTCGGGTAGTATTCTGGCGGATAGAGATTTGCCATTACTCCAGCTTCGTTATAACAGCAAGCCAAAAACATTGTGCAATCAGCACCTCTTTGCTTCGTCATCCCCATATGCTTGTAAGGAGTATTATGCCACGAAGCAAGAATACTTTCCATATGCTCCCACAGTTTTTCATTTTCAAAAACCGGAATCATTACACACCCCAAATTACTGGATTCTTACTCGGTATATAAGCGAAGCCTAAAAAGTTATCATCGAAATTATCAAATGCTTTACAAACGTCAGGACTTCCATCACATCCCGGAAGACCTATAACACTTGAGCCGTTTACGAGCGATGCATCAAATGGCATATGAAGAGCTATGTCCGCTCCCGTATGATCTGTTATTAATCTTTCATCTTGACCAAATCTGCATCTTCCCATTTTGAAGTAATCATCATCGAAACTATCAAACGTAGCACTTGATAAAACCGCTCCGCTTACTGTTACTACTGCTGGGACTTCATATAAAGAATCATCAAGTTTGCAATATGAATCAAATAACTCATGGTTACAGAAACTCTGATAAACGATTCGCGGGGCAACGTGATTTAAAATCCCCGAATTACTCTCACATGTAGCAGATGCAACCTGATCTTTAAAGCCAACATTTAATATCCACCCAGAAAAAAGTATTGTGTATTCAGTTAGATCAGATTTTAATCCGCGATAAATGGTTACCACTGTTGGTTCCAACGGAGCATTTGAAATCCATCGCTCGAAACCAGTGGTTACTGGTGCGTTTATGTTTACTCGAACATTCGTAAATTCTTTATCAAAAGAAAAACCACTTCTTTTAATTGGTGCATTATGGAAAGTATATCCAAGGAAAGTTAGATCCTGTGACCAAGAAGTAAATCTTTCGTGAGTGCCTCCATACTCGAAGTCATACATCTCCGGCATGGCCTCCATTTCTGCTTTAGGATATTCAGTTGCTAAAGTCATGCTGGATATTCCCTAACTAATTCGCGTACCGCAAGTGTTATGTCGGGGTACTGGTTCTGACCAAAACTCATCTTCAACATATCTTCATCAAATCTACAAAAGAGCAATCGACAAATTTTAAAATGAGTGGATGGTGTAACGTCCCTATCCAAAGAGACACTAAGTCCCAACGAAAGATAATCATCTTCCTTGGTGGTAGTCAATACCTTGCGGGTTAAAATATCATTGCTGTGCATGTCTATCCAAATTCTTTCGTATCCCTGATACTGTTGCTCAGCACCATTATTTTCAACCCTTATTTCCGTTGAACCACTAAGGGAATTAGAGTAAAGTGTAAACTCCCGCGCTGGAATCTTTATCCAGAAACCACCATGCTTTCCATACCTTGCAATGAAAAAAACGATTAAGTCATGTTCATCTTCTTTACTTGGAGTAAAACCCAACTTCCATGCTTCTGGCACATGATCCGTAAAGGAAGATAACTTCGCGGCAGTACCAGTATACTTCATCAGTATTCTTGCAAGCTCAAGATTCATACTGGGTTTATGAAGCCAATTGGGTTCAACTGGAAAAATACTATAACCTCCTAAGTCTTCTAAACTATCAGCCATTATGTAGCACTTGACCTTTCATATTCTGAGAAACTTAGGTTGCTGTTAATTACATCATCACTTTCCGGACGGAAGTCAAAGCTTTCTCCAATGACCATAACCACCGGATAGACGACACTTGACTGCCAAGTAAAAGTATCCGAAACTGGGAGTGTACAAACGATTTGGCCAGCAGCAACGGATTCAATTTCTTTTATTTCCGCTTGCAATGCTTGATGATCTACAACTACAACAAAGGTCGCTTGGTTATTAAGATTCCAAAATTTACTTAAATCATTCGAACATACTATAGTGGCCGAACCATTAAAACTTTGACTTGGATGTGCTTGCTCATTAAACAAAGGAAGGCCCAAAACCTTATCATGGGCATAAGCTAATAACTGTTTTAACTTCTGTGCATCTACACCACTTGGATTAACACTAAAAGAAAACTTATAATATGGCTTGTGTCTCAATGGCCTACGCTGTTCGACAAAGTATTTATTTCTATCCAATGCCGTATCAAAGTGCATTTCGACATTGACTTTTTTATTCCAATTTGGTTCCCACATAAATGGCGAAACACGTATCCCATCTATTTCCGTTTCATAGTCAACAGCATTGATTGTGAATTCGTAAACAGTATTTTGTACCGGAGGCCCTTCTTCAAGAACCTTTATAGTTATCCATTCATCTCCAAACTTTCCAATCGTTATAGGAAGCGGATCATGAGTTATAGTTGTTCCCACTGGACTGACTGACGATACTGCTGTAATAGAAGCTGTCACATCGAGATGCGCATTCCAAACTTTCACATAATATTCTTTATCTTCAACAATAAAACCAGCATCTATAAGAACAGGTTCAAACCAGACTCTCCAAAACATAACATCATCGCCAAAAGAAAAAGGAAGTATTGCACTATGAACCCTGGCAATATCCGCATACCCCTGCCCTACACGTATCCCCAGACCAAAGTCAGTTTGCTTATAAGCAGTTGAAGGATCCGTTATTAAAACTCTACTTCCAGTTTTGGTTTTATTGTAAGCATCGGTTGCATACAATTGCGGATCAAATTGTGTGAGTAATGCGTTTGAGACTCCCATTATACAATCCTAAATGCGATGCCGTTTTGTCTCACATTAAAAGAATCTGGAAAAACCATATATTGTTCTGCTCCATAAGTCAATATGTCTCCCATTCCAAGGCCAGTAAAGGGGATTAAGAAAACTGGCCAAGTTCCAAGAGGATAGTAAACAGAATCAGGATATCGCATCATATAAACCATTGGTTGAATCATGGTTCGTTTGCCAGTCCATGAATTTAATTGAATGGCATAATATAAAGTATTATAAATTACAGTTGTGGCATTAACATAAGTACTATTACGCCATGTAGGTAACCTTCGATCATAATTCGCATCCCAACTATTATAGTAACTTGTGTTTGCAGTTCTTTCATGAGCAAGCGCGTACTTGGATTGAGCTCCCCATGCATCGTACCAATAGACATAGTAATCAAAGTAAGTGCCGCCCGTAACGAGATAAACTCCCTTATCCGTTGGTTTAAAAAGGCTTGGGGTTCCAAATAAAAGAAATGTGCAAAACGAAGAATCGGGAGCAAGAACCATATAGATAAAGTGTGCATTGCCAAAGAACCAAACTCCATGCATCGTTCCGGGAGACATTGAATGAGTAGCATATCTTGAATGAGTATAATAACCTGTTTGGGCATGCGGCTGTGCAGACTGACCTCCATCGGGAACTCGACTCGTTCCCGGCTGAATGCCAGCACAATACATCGTTTCGTTTTGTGGATCCACACCACTTTGTGTACATCGAAAACGTACAATTAAATCTTGTAAACCATGACCATTAGACCAAAGACCCAACGCAGACTCGGCCCCACCAATGAAGTCATAAGCTGGAGAACCACCGGTTGCGGCCCATTCGACACTTTCACTATGATAATAATCCGATGTCCATCCTTGTGCTAAAGCGAAAGTCCTCAACTTAGTCAATACATCGTGATGACTTGTTGGATTTGCATAATACGCATAATTTAAAAGAGTCATAATCTTTTCCTTAAGTTGAAGTCGTAGTTGTCGTGGTTGTCGTGGTTGTCGTTGTTGAAACTGCGGCACCTTCCTTTACTGCCATATAGTCAAAATAAGTTGTTCGGAATATATTTTGAAATACCCGATACCTACTGCCAGCATAATTAACCAAGTCTTCACTTTGTAAGCCAATGCCCGCAATATGATATACTTCATCCAGATCATAATATAGCGAACCGAGTAACGAACTATATGGGCATATATAAACGGGAGTCATTATTCGTTCGCCATTCTTTGTTGGGTTAAGCGCACCCAGATCTCCCCATGTACCGTAAGGCAGTATTCTTTGACCCGCGTTTGCGCTTGATTGTCCTATCCAAGTCATATAATCCGTTCCCGGAGTCACAGTCCAAACTTGGCAGTTATTATCTGCACGATTTATTTGAATAAAAAATTGATGAAACAATGTAGTATCAGATGATATTCTGTTTCCACTAATACAACCACCGATAAACAATGGATAAGGATAATCGCCGGGATTACCAAATCGCCTGCCAAAGCCGAGATAACATGATTCATAGTTAGATGCAACCTTTACTATAACTATAAAACGCTGCTGATTCGAATAGAACCAATAGTTCATTGTATCATTACGAAGTGCCATCCCGGGATGGCGATAAAAACTTTCGAATGTAGAACTATACGTAGGCATCCCATGAGTGATTGCGTTTTGATCCCATTCACCCGCTGCGTTAAAATTCAGATAACCGTTTAAGTCCCAGTTATAAAAGTCTTCCGTCACATAGAAGCATTCCCTGATTCCAACAATAACTGCTTCCGCTCCTGATAGACCTGTATTTGAAAGCACTACTTCCTTTGCTCCCGGACATGGTTCCGTATATCCATCACCACCATCATCTCTGGTGGTTCGGTTTAATTCTACACGCCAATCCTGTCCGGGAACTCCGTGGATATAATCGGCAGTTGGCGCTGCGTCCGGTGTGCCAGTAAAAGTAATGCTGTAAGCTCCATTGGTATAGTTGATAGTACCGGCAGAAATATTTGTTCCAGTGATATTTCCGGAACCATCATCTGTAGCCTCATATTCAACTGAAGAAAATTCATAGGTAATAACAAGCCTTCCAAGTCCAACAGGAGAGCTCGCTAAACTCCCAGACCATGAGACTCCGCTGCTAGATAAAGTTTCTCCAGTTACTTCCGTTCCTGATATAAAATCTAAAAGTTTCTGAAGTAATCCGTTTGCTCCTAAAAATTGTGTTACTACGCCTGTTTGGTATGGCATGATTTTACTCCGCTTCGATTATTTGTTTTACTGCAAAAGCATTTTGACTGATTACGTTTACGATATTCTTCTGTCCGTGAGCCGTTGATACGTATTGATCCATCAAGTTTGGATCAAGGACATTGATAACATTGATTGCTTCACCCGGAGTCTTTCCGGCTTCCTGATCGCCACCACCTGCGCTTCCAATTGGACCGCCAGCTTGGAATCCACGAGAATAATTCGGGGCAGGCGGACGGATGTTAGAAGCATAGGCAGCAATGACTTCACGAGGAATTATTTTACTTTTAATCGCTTCCATTCCTCTTTTACTATAATACTTCACCGCACTAACAGGCTGCATAAACTCTCCGGCGGTTGCGCTGATTGGAATATTATCAGAAGTGGCAGTTGGACTATGCCCTTCAACCATACCACCTTTTGCCATTTTCTGAGCCAGAATAACTCCGACTCTCGCCATGCCTCCAGCGACAGCGGCAGCGGCGGCAGCAATACCAAGGGCAGGGCCAACATAGGGAATTCCAACCATTGAAGAATATGCTTTTTGTGCAGCTTCGTAGGTAGATATAATAGTCGTTGCGATTGCTGCAGCTTTTTGAAGTAGAAAGAATTCCTTGATGGATTCTCCAGAAGCTTCGTAGGCATCAGCAAACGCACTCTCCATAAAACCGAGAGTTGTTTTGATTCCTTCCATTGTTGCTTCTTGCACACGCAAGCGCTGATTGGCCAGAACCTTATCCCTCTCGAGTTGTTGCAATCTGTACGCTTCCTCGATATCTGCTTCTTGCGCTTTTAAGTCAGTAAGTTTTTGAATCTCTTCTTGTTGCCTGCGATCGAGCTCTTCTGCTTCCAGATCAAACATTGCCTGCATCGAAGCAGCCGGCCCCATAAGTATATTTTTCCGCATATCCGCTAATGCCCTATCAATCGCGAGTATATCGGATGCCGCCTTTTTCTCCGCACTGACCCGATCGTCTTGTAACTTAATACGATCTATATTATACTTCTTCTCAAGAGCGAAGATTTGATCTTGGATCTTTAACTTCTCTTCAGGCTTTTCCGCAGAGACTAATGACTCTCTTTTCCGAAGTAAAGCAAGTTCCTTTTCGTATTGATCCGTGAGAAGTGATTCCCTTTTATTGAAGTATTCTGCCAGCCCAACCTCACCTTGTTTATAAAAGGCATTCAACTCCGCTAAAGCGAGGGCGGTCGTAGCTTTTAAGCGAGCCACCGCAGATGCACTTAAAGCTTTTAGACTTGCTTCCGGAACAAGAGCAGTTGCTGGTCGTGCAGTCCCTGCCTTCTCTACTTCTTTGCGATAGTCTTCGGCCTTTAACCGAATCTTCGATAGCAAACCATCCACTTTACTATAATAAGATTCCTGACCGGCCACTGCAAGTAATGCTTCACCGGACTCATCGCCAATGTCTTCCCAGAATTTTGCGTTGTCTCTTAACTGGTCACCCATCTTTCCGATTTCAACATTATTGGATTCCAATTGTTCAAGCAACAGACCGAGGCCCTGCATACCGGGAGTAAATTTTAATATCTTCCCGATCTTTGCTGCGTCCGCTCCAAGTTCATTTATCTTCGCACGGATAGAATCAATTATATCTGCAATGAAGGCAAGGCCAGTATTGAGATATTGTGCGAATGCAGCGAAGGCAACTTTCAAGCTAAGCCAAATCATTTTCCATCCGCGGAATACATCACCAACAAGGGCAGCTCCTTTGATAATGACTTCAAATGCACCGATAACATTATCAGAAAGACTCTTTGCCCATTTTTCCATATTGCCTTCGGTCTTTAACCTTTTAAAGAAGTCAAGCATCATTTGGATGGCAGCTTTGATATAGTCAAACACACCAGCTTCCATAACAGTATTTCGGAATTGGAACCAGGCATCTGACATCATGGACATCATACCACCCCAGGTTCTGGACAACAATTCGGCTGCTCCACGGAATCGTGAAGCTGGATCTTCAAATGCTTCCATTAATCTTTTTCTGGTTTCTTCTGCAGAAACAGAAACACCAGCTTGAAAACCGAGCATAGCCAATATGCCTCTTTCCCTAAACATATCGGCTGCCGCAGCTCCAGAGGAATACATTCGGATAACTTGTGTAGTTGATTCCTGTATTCCCAAACCTGAAGCAGCAGCAAGGTCGGATATTAAAGGCATCCATTCTTTTACTTCATCAACGCCACCCTTCATAACACCAGATAACGCGGTTGCAGCGCCCATGATTTCTTCGTATTCAAAGGCTACGCCTGAAGCAAATTCCGTCATTTCCGCAAATAAACGGTTACCTTCTTTTACCGAACCGAGTAAAACAGTCAATCTTGTGCGGTATTGCTCAGCAGTACTTGCAGCTTGAATAAAGCTTCTTGCGAGCAGACCCACACCAGCGCCAGCCAATGCAGCCTTTAAAGAGAACAATCCTCTTACAGCATAGTTTAAACCTCCACGAATACCGGTGAGCCCAGCTTTCAATTGTTTTAAACCGGCATTGAAGTTCTTCATTCTTTTAGAAGTTTTCGTCAACTGTTTCCCAGTTCTGTCCAAACCTTTTCGTGTCTGGTCTAACTGGTCTCCCGCTCGATCAGCGAGTTCTTCAGTTTCCGCCAACTCGGCATTGAATGCGCTAAGAGGCTTTTTAGCTTGATCGCGAAGTTTTACAAGTATTTCTAAAGTTTCGCTTTCTGGCATTGACTTATCCTTTTTTTCTTAGATACTTTCGCCATTCTTTGTCATTAGCGAAACGAGCAGTTCGAAAGGCTATTGCAATTGACTTCTCATTATCGAACTTTAAATATTGGTGCTCGTTCCATGCATCTATAAAGAACGAATATCCATAATCTAAGCACTCTTGGTGCCCGACTTCGATAAGGGCACAAGCCAACTTAAAAAGTCCGCGATAATCGCCGCTTTCAACTTCCCTAAGATTTGTTCCAGTCCCGCCTTGCGGGCCACTGCGAAAAAAACTGAATTCGCTTCCGAGAAGTTTTCCCAGATTTCTGTCAATTCACTGGGAGCCATATCAATGATCTCATCGAGGTCTTTTATATTGGTGAACTTCGGGAGCTGGTCAGAGAAGTACTCCTTAAACCCATCCAGAGTAAGATCACCGTCGAGTGCTTTGTCCTGAATTAGGTCAATGATTTCACGCACGGTCATTTCTTTGACTTCGTACTGTTTATCATAACCTTTGATTTTAAAAGATTTCGTCTTTCGCATTTTTTACCTCGCTTGCAACTTGCCACCGACTATTAAGAAGTGGTCGTTGTGGTAGTTGTGGTGGTTGTGGTTACGTACGTTATGGTCATGTAAGGACTGCTTGCGTGATTAGCAATATCGGCAAGTCCTTCACCAGCGAAACTCATTGCCATATACTCTTCGCCGATCAGCTGCAATGGGCCATTGGGAGTTACAGTCATCTTCCAACAACGCCACGTCTGATTGGGCCCGATGGGATTATCGGAAATAAACTTGAGGGCATACTCTTTGTCCGTTGCTTGCAGAGCAGAAATGACATTGGCAACTTTGGTGCCCAGAAGAAACAGCTTTAAATTCACGGCAGCTATCTCATCGCAATCCCAGCGAATAGCATATTCGGTTTGGATAATCGGGTTTTTGTCTTTCGTTCTAAAGCCGGTACGCGAAGAGTAATGCGGCAGCCTTTCAATCATCGGTTCTACCTCGATAGACGTGACATTACCCATATCGCTATAACCAGCAGGATCGGTCGGCGGAGTCATTCCGCTCCATTCTCCAATGTAGAGGATGCCTTTACCGATCGCAAGATTTGAGACATTTGCAGGTGTTGGCATTTTAAATACCTCCTGTGTTTCGGTAGTAAATCGAGTTATCAGTTATCTGGAAAGCCGCAAAGGGATCCCAGTATTCCGTGCCTTCCACAAGGCCGACCTTGACTTCAGTTACAAGTCCGCCTTTCGTCTGATCAGAATAAAGCTTCGCCCAGATATCATCGGCAAGATTAGAAATCGTTGTGTCCGGAGTCTTTGCATCCTGAATATATACAAACAAGTCAACTTTCATCCGGAACTTTATTAGGTCCACGCCTCCCGGTTTGCGGCCTTTGACATGCTCCACCGGGACAGGGAGGCGTCCAACGATTGCTACAATAGGAAACTGTGTAATGGCAAAGTTCTTAAGCGTTGCCATGTCTGGCATCTTCCGGGCGACTGACTGAATTACGCCCATGCTATTAAGAAGTGCTTCGTCCCAAACAAGAATCTGTTCACGTACACTGTCTGTTGCCATTACGTTGCCTCAAATAAAATGTCGTTAAAATGGTCAGTAACCATTTGTAAAATCCGAGTTTGTTCTACTTCACTCAGAGCGAAGAATTTCCTATTCTGCGCAGTGTGGATAAAAAAGGCTTTTGATGGATTGTCCGTTTTACCACCTGAACCGGACATAAAGAATGCCCTGACTTCATGATCACTTAATACTTCTGAAGTCATTGACGCCATCATCTCGCCTGTTAAAGTTAAGTTGACAATATCCGTCGTACGGCCAGTTTTCTTTCGGAATAACTTATAACTCGCAGAGTACGGTTTAAACATATTCCCCTCAACATCTTTACCGACACGAGTCCGCGCAGCAATGCGGGTAGTAATGTACAAACCGATCTTGGCCATCAGTTCCCGAGTAAGCCAATTTCGCTCGGCATGACTGATTCGCCCCATAAGGCGGTCAAGATTTTTTATCTCCAATGATTCCGGCATAACTAAACTCGCACTAATCTACGTTGGCTTGGCTGGTATTTTTCTTCGGCCGAGATTTCATCATCCTCGTCCCAATCATAATTTAATCCAAGTGCCAAGATTTCGCGCAACTCTTCGTTATAACGTTTACGGAACATATCGGATTGCCGTTCAAAACCATCCGGCTCAGGTGCGTCTTTCATGAGATGCATGTAACAAAGCTCAAGAGTCTTGTAACACGACAAGTCATTGACTTGTGTAACATCAATTTTACCGGGATCGAATTCAGTCGTTCGCCAGTCAATATCATTATCATCCGCAACCGTCATGTACCATCGAGCTATAAGGGTACGGTTAATAATGGCAAACGCCTTTTGATGTTTCTCTTCCCAATCAGACACACCCAAACCCAAGATATTTGGCCGGATCTTGACTATGTCATCATCTATAGAATAAAATGTGACAGCCATTGGTTACGTTCTCCTTTTAATGGATCGCTTTGACTTCTTTTTTGCGGGAGCCTTCTTCTTCTTCGCCGATTTCTTTTTCGGCTTGGAAGCAGTTGACTTCTCACTGGTCCCACCGGAGGACGATGTTGATTCAGACGTGTCAGCGTCCGTTGCCTCCGGTTTTTTCTCCTTGGCCATGATGCCATCCCTTTGGATCTTCTTCGCCGCCGATTGTTCGGTCATTTGTCCCGGCATAATCGGCACATCGCCGATTTCTTTAACAGGTGCGGGGATAATCATGGGTGGCGCTTCATCATCCAAACCAATTTCTGGATAGCCGAGAGAAAGAAGGGTTTCAGCGACTTCCTCGTCTTCGGTAGTAAATTGACCGTTGACAAATTCCGCCAAAGCTCTATCCTCTTTTGGATTCCATACGATGGTGGGCAGTGTTGCCCTGAAAAATCTTCTTGTCATTTTTCTACTCCTTTTCGACGTTGTGTCCTAACCACCGGAAAAATTAAGAACTCGTAGTGGTCGTCGTAGAAGTACTGGTGGTCGTGGTCGTTGTGATCCACGTAACAGAACCGTCGATCCCTTCTGCCCACTTACGCATTTGGGGCGGAACCGCAGGGTTCGTTTTCATCCAATTTCTTACAGTTTCATAAGACATTTCGTAACCTCCTCATTTAACAGTTAATTGAAGTAAAGTCAAACAAAAAAATAAAACTACTTCTGAGTCAAGGATTGATTACGAAGTGGCCAGGCTTGTAATGGTTCCGTGATACTCCTCGGGACCATAGTCAACACCAAGCTGCCCATAAATCTGACCCTTTTCAGACGCACCGGTTTTCGACAGTTCTTCGTAAAACAGAACTCCCTTTTCCGGTACAGGCAGAAATACAGGAGAGCAAACCGACAGGTCGGCGATCAGCAGGGTGGCAGCCGGAACATTGGGCGCCCACACAATACCGAGGATTGCAAAGTCGGTCTCGATCTGATTGATGTTGTAACCACCAACGTTCCTGTCCTGCGGCGCATAACCATAAATGTCGCTGATCTTCTGCTTCTGGAAGGCGTTCACGAAGATAACCGGATTGATGAACTCCGCTCCGTTACCTGCCATGGTTCTCAGCAGTTGATCAATGAGGCCTTTGGTCAGCGCAGCAGCGGCAGCATTCACGCTATTGGTTGCACAGGCCGTAATGACTCCTCTGGTTTTAGCTGCCACAGCAGCTGACGTCGCCTGCGCATACGAACCATTAAGGAACGTGTAATCCGCGTTGACTGCGATCTGACGCATGTGCGCGGAAATCTGGAAATCCCGTTCGTTCTGCACGGGCTGCACACCGGTAACGTCGATCAGTTTGGTCGTGGCATCGGCCGTGACCTGGCCCACAACGGATTGCTTCGCGTAGGATACACTTACCTGGCGTTGGAAGATTTGAACGGTATTGACATCCTGATCTCTCACATAAGTCCACGGAGTGGGAGCAGTCAAGGATGCGGTTTCCGTAATAGCCGGCTGGCTCGGTGCTTCAAGAGACCACGGTTGAGCCAACGGAAACTGAAAATCGGATACCGTTCTGATTGCACCAGCCTGAAGACCTCCAATCATATTCAGGAACGGCGTTTGGTTCGCGCCGATCAGGTAGAGTTCCCCAGTATAGTTAGGACAATTCCAAGTTGTTGCGGCTGCATTTACGTTTGCCATTTTAAATTAACTCCTTTTCAATGGTTTGCTATGCCGCGCTCTAACCTTTTTGCTTCTTTTTTAATTCGAATATTTGGTTTTTCAAAGCAATCGACTTTCTCGCATCTTTCGCTTCTCGAGCGGCAGCATATTCTTTTTCGAGTTTGCCGATTTCGGTGAGATTAGTTGTATCATCATCACCATCTCCACCACCACCACCAGAACCGGGAGGCCCACTTGGCAGCATTGATTCTCTATTGGGATGCTTATCGAAGATGAGAAGCATTGCTTCATTGAAATCCGCCACTTCTCCGGGTTGCTCTTTCGAGTAAACAATATCACCATTTGTGTGATATCCCGTCAGAGTCAATTCCCCAGTCTTTTCAGCCTCTTCGATTTTGAACTGCTTCCCAAAATGGTCAACCGCCATTGCCGGTAAAACATTCGACTTTGGGTTTTTCCCGCTGAACAAAGGATGGGTAGCAAACTTATTATCGATCATGAGCTTGCGAATCTGGATATCCTTTTTACCGATCTTCTCGGTGAAGTCCGCTTCCTTTAGAGAAAAGGACTTCTGGATACCAGCGATGTTTTCTTCATGCGCAGTCTTCATGTCCGATTTCAGTTTCTCAACCTTGTCAGCCTTCAGCCAGTCTTTATCTTTGAAATTCGCAACCTGTTCCAGCGCCGCATCTGCATCTTTCTTCCACTTCGGCAGATCTTCCACTTCCGTAAATAATTCAAGTTGCGTACTCAGCTCTTCCTTCTTGATCCGATGCCCCTTACTCTCTGCACCCAGATCAATGATCTTCTGGTACATAGCAGGGGGATCGAGAGCCAACTCTTTCCCATCCGGGTCGATATAAACTGGTTTCCCGTCTTCCAATACTGGTGCTTTCGATTCCTCATCGACTTTCAATATCCATGGCATGTTAAGCCTCCTTGCCCCGTCCGGGGACGTTTAAAAGTTTAAGTGAGATATTAGCTATTGACTTTTGCAATTGACTAATACTACCGATTCGATTCATCCGAATCTCCCTTGCCAGATGTAACTGGACCTCCCCCAAACCGAAGTAGAGGGCGTCCTTCTTTTTCGTTCCTGCAATCAATGTGCAACCAACCGACTCCGTCTTCAATCGCCTTGATGTGTTGATATGCTTCCCTTGTAGGGTGAGCGATTATGTCTTGACGAACTTCTTCGGCTGACAATTTTACCGGAACTAAGTCCAGAGCCCGACCAAATTTGTGTTGACTCATTACTGCGCCAACCCAAACGTGCCATGGTCGGAATCCCCTGTAGTGATTGGATCCGCCGTAATGCCAAGTGTTGCATACAATTGGTCCGAAAAGTTCGCGCAACATATCGGCAGTAATTAAAATCCTATAGTCAAACAGAAGAAAAAGTCTATCACCGTACTGCGAGTGATATTGGGAATACTCGTCTTTCGAAACTAATTCCTCTATTATAAAATATTTTGGTTTATACATTTATTCCCTTTCTTCAAATACAAATTTTCCTACTTGTCCTTTGACTTTCTTTAAATGTTTATCAACACCATAAGCAATCTCATCAGGAATGCCTTCTGGGAAAGCGAGACAATTAACTACTTCCGCAGATTCATCAAACGGATCAGAATCATTATGAACACCGAGGAAGTGTTTGCAATTCCGCTTATAACAATTAGGTGGTGTAATCATTGTTTATACCTTTTTTAATTCTATTAACTTTGGATCAAGCACAATAAAATGAGTTTCGCCAGACGCTAATTTTATTGAATAACCATCATATCCAGCTTTTAAAAAAGCTTGTCGCGCCTTTTCTCCACCCAAAGCTTGGATATCACTCCACTCCTTAATCGTCTCTAATCCAGACGGACTCAAATCAGTGAAGTCAACAGTCATAACATTTTTCACGTTGGCTTTGACTTTAAATATAGCTTTATCTGAAAATGCCCACTGAGCTGCATCTGTTTTTTTATCAGTAAAATAAACGCCTTTCCCAAATATTGACTGTGAACTAAACTTAAAACCTTCCTTTGGAATATTAGCATATCCTGCTTCATTCGCTCCGTGATAAAGAGTTTGAGACCAAGCTTTTTTGACTTCCGCAGTTGCTTCTACCGCTTCTTTAACAACCGTTTTAGCCAACTTCTTCGCTTGCTTGACACCGAACAAGTCATCGAAGAATCCTTCCACGTCTTTTGGAAGCATGCCCCTCTTGTATTTCGTATTAGTAAAAGCAGCAAACGATTCAGCGAATGCTTCCTCTGCATTAAGACTACCGTACTGAGAGAGATTTGTCTTCCACCAACTTTCCGGCTGACTATGAAATGTCTGATTCCATCTGGAAACAAGACGTTTATCCATAACTACATCTTGCACATGATGGCCAACCTCATGACTATAAGTGCTAATGCCATGTTCGGATACTCTCCAGTAACCAGATCTCGGTGCTCCTTTCTTCCAAAGTAAACTGTCACCCTTAATAGCATACCGGATTCTCTTTTTCCCGGAATTATAAGAAGCTTCCATTGTCTTCTTAGCAAGGGCACGAGGAATTTCGGATTCGTTAAATACTTCAACGTTAAACGGCATATCTTTTAATTGCTTTCCGATACTCCCATCACCCATGTTTGCAATATGACTCATTTGCTCTTTGAAAGGAGTTACAACCTGTTTATCAAAATCCTTGAATTTCTTTCGGCTCATACTTCTATCTTGAATGCTGCTAATACCTAAGTCCTTTGCACTGGCACTCGCTTTCACAGTTACCGGTTCTAATTCAGCCTTCGTCAGAGCCTTTGGTGTTACTCCTTCCGCTACGTCTCTTTTAATTTTCCTCCCTTGTTTCGCAAGATCGGTCTTTGCCTTGACAACTCCACCCTTTATATTATCACGGATTCCCTTCTCCGCAATTAACTCCTGTCGCAGATCCTTTATCTTCTGAGTCCGCGCAGGAGTTACCTGTAACCCTTTTAGTTTTTCTCTCTGTGCACGGAGCGTTTTACTCTTTGCAAGTGATGCGGCATGTTGTCTTTTTAAACCTTCCTTCTCTGAAATGGTTGCCTTTATTTCCGAAAAATTATCTTCTTCCATATAGGCAGCCATTTCATCTTCTTCGATTGGCCCGAATTCATCTTCTTCTAACCAATCAGGATCGATGCCTCTCCAATGATGCCGACAATTCCAACCACCTCTATAATCCCATGCGTTCCCTCGCTTCCCTGTCCATGCATGTTTCCAAGAGTTAATTGTCTTCTTCGTATAGTACTTCCCAACACGGATACGACAGAAATCCCGTGAAGTATTTATAATGTCACCGAAGTACATAAAATGCTTCAAACCAACATCTTCGGCTTTCTTCTGATGGACTTCATTATAGAAATTCATGACAGCATCTTTCGTATGCTGCTTAGCATAAGTTTCCATTGGCCGGCCACGGACATCTTTATGGCCTGTTAAAACTCCCCGAATCAGTTGTTCAAGTTGGGCTCTGGAATGCCCTGCTATAACGGCATTATACATACCGGTAGCAATTCGGTTTTGAGCTGCGGTGCCATATTGCATATAGTCATCGTAACTCTGTTGTTTTAAAAGGTCCATCATTGTTTGATCGTATCCTGAAAAACTAATTGACTTATCAAGCGATTTAAAACTCCCTTCAATAAAGTCGGAGAGTTCGTCGTAATCATCGACCATATCTCTTACTGCAACGCCGTACGTTGTTTGAAACTCCACTAACATTTTCTTGTGTATCGCTTGAGCCTGTTTTAAATTGACTTTGACGCCTGTCAGCCTGCCGCCAGCGGTCGTTTGCAGCTGTCCCATATAACTGCGTATATTTTTCTCCAATTCGTTTATAGTGCTGGATAACCGTTTGATATGTTCCGCTTCTACAGAGTTAATTTTTCCCTGTTCTCGGCGAACCATTGAAACAAGTTGTGTAGGGCTAACAGCCATTAGATTTCTTCGATATCCTCTTCTTCGAATTCCTCTTCGAATATTTCGCTATTTTGTAATTTGCAAACTAAAGTAGTAATGCACATTTTGTCAGGAGTAAATAATTGGCATTCGTGACAGCCAGCTCCAAGCATCAACCTGTTCGGGGACTTTTTAAATACTGTTCCAGACGGGATCACCAGATCCCGCTTTAACCTATACTGCATTCTTCCTCTTCTGTTTACGCGCTATTGGCACTCCTTTATAAGGTCCCGGAGTTTGCTTATAGCGAAGGATAGTCCCCTTATCCTTATTGACTTTCACATAACGTCCGGTTTTCGGATTAAGCATTTGTGCAATATGACTTCTCTTCTTTTTTGTTTTTATCATGATATATCCTCTCCAATCGTAAATCTGCTATCGTGGAAGCCCAATTCTTCAAACTCTCCCGGTCTCAGCGCTTTCTTTGCAATAGTCATTCCGGCATAAATCATTGATGCATGATAAAACTCAGAACAGAAAAACCTTTTTGCGTCTATCGAAACTTTACCGAACATATTTGCGAATAACGAGACATAGTCATATCGCTTCTCAACTGTCTTTGCTTCCATCATGAAAGCGAACGAAGACATTGGGTCACGGAATGCTTCATACTTCTTTTTCAAAGGATACCAATAAACCATTCCGGCATATTCCTTGATCCTTGAGGACAGGGCATTTATCTCAAGTCCTTCATTTAATGCTTCGATTACAAATACTCTGTCCTTAAGGCCAACGAAAGAGTCAATGCGAAATAGGAAAGCAGAATGATTGACATCTTTTTTAGTGAACCATTTAATAGCTTTCCCGATCATTGAAGAAGAACCAAATTCAACAAGATCCCCAGATTTCATATCAGGCCGATGTCTCATATATAGATCAAGTTTATTAAACATTATTCCTCTTCCTCCTCCTCTTCTTCTTCGTTAAATTGAAATCGTTCATCTTCTTCTTCCAGATCCTCTTCGGTTGGTTCCGTCGCTCCCTGAACTGGTGTTTCTACAGATTCTTCGATTTCATCATCAATTTCTTTTAACTCATCATTATCAGCAGCAGGCATCATATCACGGACAACCTGTTTTTGCATTGCTTCATTAAACTTCTTCGATGTTACGATCACTAATGAAGTCAATACGTTTTCCAGTGCAGAAGTCAAATCGTCAACATCATAACTTCTTGCTCTTTCAACACTTGTCTCCTTTACATCCTCCTCTCGTTCTTCCCACTTACACCATAATCGCAAAGTCTCTGTTTCTGCCTGTTCCAGATTGATTGCTTTCTTTACAAGTGAAGCATTGAGTAATTGGAATTCTGCTTTTAACGTTGCACCCGATTTTACCGCTGTAGACGTTTCCATCGATGATTGTCCACCAGCATTAACCGCACGATATATCTCACCGACTTTCTTCGCAATCCAGGCAAGAAGTGAATTAATCGGTTCAGCTACCGCAGAGTCAAGCCAGTCGGGCTTCGATTCCGGGTGTTCCGGGTCAAACTCCAATACTGCTTGTTCGCCTACTTCTGCTTCCTTTGTCGGAACGGCCACACCATCAACTCCGGGCTTCGTTTCTCTCAAAGGCATACGAAGCATTGGGAAAGCTCCCCAATTAATTACTTCCTCACCTTGACTTAAATTCCGCAGTATGGAAACATCAATTCTTGCAACATCATGTATATCGCTGATTCCCAATGGACGCTTTTTGTGTTTAAGATTGTACAGCCATATAAAAGGTATTTCCCCTAATGGATTAACCCCTCCCTTTATAAAGGTCGCATTTTTCTCATCGTCGACTTCGGTTTGTTTGTCTTCACCCTGATCATCCTGTTCATCAGGATCATCTTCTGGTATTTCCCATATTTCAAATTTGTCCGGCCACCAGAGCCTATACTGGCCGTCGTCGTCAAGAAGCTTTAAGTATGCAAGGAACGGCCTGTTATATTCGTCTCGATCAAAGTCCCAATCCAGTATTGCGGTTGGATAATATGCAGCGATATAGGGATATACTTCTGCTTCTAATTGCTGCTGTTTATTATCGAAGACAACAGAAGCCTTGTCGATAAGCAATCCCATGAAACCACAAACGGAAGCATACAAGTCAACGTTCGTCAAGAAGTCATCCCATGCATCTTTATAAAGATTGCAGTCCTTTAGAAACAGCTCAAACAGTTTATCATCTTTGAGCTTTCCGTATTCCCGTTTAACAGGTTCCTTAAAAAGATAGAAATTGAAAAGGTCCACGACGGAACGGGAATAGCTAAAACCATATGCTTCTTTTAATCTTCGTTCGTAATTATCTTGACTTTCCCGTTCGTGTTTTTCCAGAAAGCCGAGTCGAAGTAATTCTTTAGCTCCCTCATAGGCTGCTAACAAGAATCGCCATTCCGCACTATTCAGTGCATATAGCTTATGGACCTTTTTCAAATCCCCAATCTTTAATTTTTGTTTAGGCTCAGGCATTGTTCTTCCTTTTTATTTTCTTGACTGCTTGCAATGTTTTGTTGCTGCTTTTTTCGACCCTCCACGTCGAAGACGTTTAGCCACTCATTGTTTCAGGGTCGCTTTTTTCTTTTTAGGCATTATGACTTCCTCCCTTTTCTTGACTTCCTTCCTGTCGCATAACTCTGACCAGTTGACTTCTGACAGAGCTTAATCGCTGACGTTTTACCCATACCCCTACGGGTTTTTTTTAGCACTCACCTGTGGACCCTTGTTCCTTTAGGCATAAGATCACCTCCCTTATTACCTATTCGCTTTGATCCAAGACAATACTCTTTTCTCTCTGGAGGAAAACATATTATCACGTTCTTGTTTCTTTGTCCGCTTCTTCCCTTTTCCTCTTCCCTTCTTTGACTTCCGTGCAATTTTGATATTCTTCCTGCGAGCTGATTTTTGTTTCGCACTGATCTTCTTCGGCTTACCCATAAAATGCCGTTCTGATGCGGTCATCTTCCGTTTTGCCATAACATCCTCCTTATTAGAGAGGGAAGCAGGATTTGAACCTACGACATCCAGCCTGGAAAGCCGGCACTCTACCACTGAGCTATTCCCTCTTTGACTTAAATCTTTTCGAACACATTGAAATCTCTTGAAGGTGATTGACCTGTTCCTTCTCGGGCCGGTCTGGTCTTTTGGCCTTTTGCTACCTTAGTCATTGCTGCCGCTTCTTCTTTTTCTTTCTCAGCCATTTGAGCAGCTGCATCTTGCGCGGCACTTAATCTCTCTGCATCCGAAGTAATTAAGTTTGCTCTCGCAAGAGTGTTGGCATCATTTTCTGCTTGCCATTCTTTGTCTGACTTTGGTTTGTATACATCATCAATCATCATCTTCTTCTCCTTCATACGTGTTATAAAATTTGACTTCTTTCTTATCGTCCGTTAATTCGGGTTTGTAGATAAGTACTTTTTTTCTTGATATAATTTTAGGGAACTTAAAAAACAGTTGACAATCTTCATTGGCACACTGGAACCCAGCAAACGACTCCAGATTGCGAGTCCCCGCAATGAGATAAAAAGATGAATAATCGCAATCAGGACAACAATAAACCATATCGCTGTTTACCATTTGTAGTACTTCTGCGATGGCATGTGATTTATTATGATCATCAACAGGTTGGATGTTTCTGTGTTCGTCGAACGGGTTCATCTCTTCCTCTTTATATCCCATTTTGTGGGATTCTTCTTTTGTAGACTCCCGAAATTGTGTCTCCTTAATTGTGCGGTTCCTTTTCGATCACTATCCAGAGTTACTTTACACTTTCCTTTTTCTTCCCTGTCGATAACAAATATATGGACATGACCACAACTGCAACAAGCAAAACGAAGATATTCATTATCAATATCTACATTAAACTTTCCGCCATCGGTAATTTCAGGGTATGTTCCTTTTGCCATTATTAAGTGTCCATAAAGTTGCCAATAATTTGCGTTATCCGCTGAGCCAAGCCGAGCAATGTAGTACATGTATCTTTGCCATAGAAGTAAAAGGTATTTCCGTTCTCTTGTCCTGTCGCTTCTCGTTCTTCTTCGTTATTTTTATGTTGAGCAATTACGATGAAATTATGCAGTTCATCGTTTTTGATCTTATTAATGATTGTCTTCAATGTTTCAATAGATTGCAAATCGTCAAAAAGATGGACTACTTGTTCTCCATCTTTTCCCTGACGGAACACAATATCCTCTTGAAGTATTGGATCGCTGCCCTCATAGATATTTACTACTTTATCTTCTTGGGCAAGGCTTTCGCCATCCTTGTGGTCTTCGTTTCCACTCATTTAAAATATCCTCACTTCCATTTGACCAGAAACCCAGGTCCTGTGGGGTCTGGTTGCACTTGACACAAATTGGATTTCTCCCATTTGAGAAGTCCCAATCGTGTGTAGCAAAGTTATATGAAGATAAGTTGTTTTCAACATTTGGTTCCGTTACCGTTGAATCGTTAATATTAAATACTTTCGTTTTGACTTTATGTTGTAACCCGCAATTTGGACAGACCGTAATCATCATTAGAATTTTAGAAGTTTTAACCAAATATACAATGCTTTCCAGTTGACTACTTTATAGATCAAAACAATAGAGTAAACGATTATGACGAAGATAACTATACTGCCTTGAAACTTCCATACCCGATCAGAATCAGAAATAGTAATCAGCTCCTTTGCGATTTATTTTCTTCGTTTCCTGGGTCCAGTGGGTCGTGGAACTCCCTTTGTCCATTTCGTTCTTTTGCCAGATCTGCTTGTCGTAATTTGAGGTCTACCAGTCAACGATTTCTTAATCTTCTTTTTATTGTCCTTTTTTGACTTCCTGGCAAGCGCCATATTCTTTCTACGAGCCGACTTTTGTTTTGATGTAATTCGTGATTTCCTTTTCATCCGTACTGCCATAACACTTCTCCTTATGCTGCCTTGAGAAAACGTTTTTCAGTGGAAGCCACATAACGACGGACAGGATACTCTCTGTGGATATAGTAACCAACCGCGTCGGACAAGTGAGTTAACTTAGGATCGGCCTTTTTGTCGATATCTCCCGTTCCGCCCACAATTAATCTTACGCCTTCAAAGTCTTTTACTACATGCGGAGCCTTTCCGGGATCAACAACTAAATAGGATTCGCCCAGAACGTTTTTCAACCGAGAATTGACCGAATTGACTCTGACTCTCTCGCGTGGGTTTGCGGCCGGAACCCTAAAATGTAAGCGCTCGCCAAAAACCGGAAATAGAACTTTCTTCACCAAATCCCAATCGGAGCCCGCGATCTTCGCGCTTCCTCCAGCTCCTCCTGTGGAATCCCCATAGCAGAAGACATTTCCCTTGTGTTCTCCCCAGTCTTCTGCGAGCTTATTACAAACCCTTATCGTATTAGAGTTCCGTGGAATATAAACTTCTCCGATAATCGCGGTAGTACTTTTTCCGACAATAGCGAGTTGACCCGGAATATAACTTCTCATTTCCTGTGCAACAGCCGCAACTCCTGGTTCAACATTAAAATCCAACATGAAAATTAGATCTCCTTTCGGATTATAATGCTGAGCCCACGGTTGAGCATTTCTTTTTTCGTTCCAGTTGTAATAAGCCATTCCTGCGAAAAGAACAAATGATCCTTCGAATTCCTGTTGGTAAGTTAAGTCATCCAGATCTCTTTTCGCTTGTTCTATTTCGTCAGCAGGTAAAATATCTGCGCTTATCCAGTGATGGCCAGCCCACAACCCAGTGTCATCACTAAGGGTCCGTTTCCACAAGTCATAATAATGATTTCTACCTTCCGGAACACCAATGAAGTCACATGTCCCATTGCGATCAGCAAGGGCAGGGCGAACGTGTTCTGGCCATGTCTGCTCCTTCATGTTTCCATATTCATCCAGGACACCATGATTCCAAGGAGATCCCTCTATTCTTTCGGGCTTGTCCATACCCATAACTTGGATAGTACTTCCCATAATATATTCGATGGAAAGCCCGGATTCTCGAACCCTTTTAATAAGATGTTTCGGGGAGAGTTTTTTCAGATCAGACCAATAGATTCGTTTTGCTTGATTAAAAGTGGGAGCTGCTACGAAGATGTTATAATCAGGATATTTCGGATCGCCTTGTAACGCCTTTATAATTACTTTCCGTTTTCCTGATATTTCGGTTTTCCCAGAACGACGGCCAGCTGGAACAACGTTAAAGCGGGATGTGGAATTCCATAATTCAGCTTGAGTTGGATGGTAATCTAATGGATACCAGCGATCCGATAATACTTCTACTTTTTCTAACGCTTGTCTCAATTAAGCCTCCGCTGGAACAGTTTGAAACATTGCGTCCGCAGCCTCTTTAATTTCCTTTGCGAACTCTTCAGCCGACTTTTCTTCGTCAGGATTAATTGGATCCCTGCCATATGTCTCACGATGACGGCGTTCAAGATACCAAGCCGCAGCTTGCCAAACACTTGGACGGGTCCTACTTGACTTTGTCACCTTTTTAATGTCACCTTTCCAACCCGATTCTATCTCAATTTTTGTCTCTCTTATTCGTTCTCCACCTGATTGTGCTTTTCGGATAACATTTAATGCTTCTTTTTCCAAATCGGCCTGAATACACTTGACTTTTAAACGAAAATTGCGATGAAGCCCCGAATCACTTTCTCGACCTTTTTTCATCCAAGTCCTAAAAGTCGTATAGTTTATCCCTGCTAAATCGCAACATCTTTCCAATGGCAACCTCGCTCTTAAACCATTATAAATGATATTCTTCCGTCTTCGAGTAAATTTGGTCGGCGCTCCTTTACTTCTGGATCGCCTTCTTATTTTACGCCTTGGATGATTATCTCTATTTCTACGGGTTATTATTCTCACATTATTTACTTCACTTTTAATTGGATCCGAATTTGGTTTAAATAAAAGAATTTTACTTCACAACCTATCACCCTGACAAGCCTTTATTACACTTGTTTTCTTTTCTTCCAATCTTCGCGGACCTGTTTAGTCAAGTGATCTTTTATAGGCGGTATTTATAGTTTAGGAACGGTTAATTTTAGCCCAGCGGAGCCTTGATATAGCTGGGTCTACTGGGCCGTTTTTAGCCTATATATATTTAACCTGTTTATAGTGGCCTATAGTCGCGGCCAGCATTGACCCAGTGGGCTGTTTTTGGCCTTAAAATAAGCTAAAATAGGCTAAAATATCCATATATTGTGTTAAAACAGTCACTTATAACCGTGGCATAGACTCACGGCTGGTGTGGGCTGTTTTGCCCCTTTTTAGCCTATTTTAGCCTAATTTACGTCGATATTTGATGAAACTCCAGTCACTTATGGGCAGGTATTTTTAGCCCAGCAGATCCCTATGGATAGGGGCACTGGTGCGTGTTACTTTGTGTCAGTTGGCCAAATATGCAGTTCTGGACAAAAAAAGCCAAAAAAATATTTCTCAGGGCAGGATTTTATAGATCCCCGGTTTCAGTGGATCTAAGTGGAGTTTAAACTCAACCTAAACCCTTGACACACGAGGGCTGGCCAGAAACACCTGCAAAAAAGGTCAAAAAAGGTCAAATGGGCATATAGTTTAAAAGGCCAAAAAGGGCAGTTTAGGAGCTTTTTGGCACAATGCGCACTAAGCCCAGTAGAACCGTGGATCTATAACCTGACCTAATCCATAGGAATAGGGGACCCACAAACAGGCACACAGACCTACGAGGTCGGGGCATCCAGGCAGCTATTTATATAGTTCAATTTAGCCAATATATATGCCCTTTAGGGCATATAAAGCTTGTCATATAACCCCCATGTGTTATCATATATATAGGCGGTTCAGATGCAAAACCGCCGGTTTTTAGGCTCAGAAAACGGGGTTTAAAAACAAAACAAAAACAATGACCGGGCTCACATAGTCGGCGGGCATCATCTTTGACATAAGGCGGTTGAAAATTTAAGCTTCTCTGGGATGGTTTTTAAACACAGTATTTGGTTTAATGTGGGATTCCCGCTTAATTAATTTTAAGCTTGTTTAAATACATCGGAATTATGCGGACTTAAAATAGTTACTGTGCAAAGGAGCGGTTAAAAATTTCAATAGCATAAAGTTTTAAACCCTTTCTTTTCTTTTTACTTCCTGGCCGTTTTATATTTATCCCAATGTTTACTTCAATTGCGAAATTGGATCAGTTGGGATAAACACTTTTTGTCAGAGGAATCGGTTTATAACAATGCTGCCAAGGTGATTGTTCTCGAAACTGGGCGTGGAAAGTTAAAAGCTTCACGTTTGGAATCAGGTTCAACTTTTTCTATAAAGGCTTCCAGGGCGATGGATTATCCTATACCGTCTGATAATAGCCATGCGTTTTTAGATTACTTTTGTGTCCAACGCTAAAAAGAAAATTTACTCTACAATACCCCAATCTGTGATAAGAAAATTACGAGCTAAATGGTTTCGACTATTGGCTACGAGTTAACTTATCAAAAGTTAGTCACGTTCCACTTTCCGAATCAATCCTCGGATTCTTGTTATAACCGTGAAGAATAAGGCGACGGCTAAAATGCTAAAGGTCCGGGCTCCTGGTTTTAGAACTGGGAGGTCGGGGAGAAAAGATAATTTCGCATCTTTGATCTTTTTGTTTATAGGTGATTCGGCGGAATCAATCAGCTCCACCCTGCAGACATTAAAGCTGCAAGATCGTGTGTCTGTTTTAAGTACTCATGCGAATCCAATACCGGAATATACCGTAATGAAATTTAGTAATTACGCAGGAACGTGCATTGCTTAATCCTCCTCCTTTAAATGGTTAAAGCCTTGGGGAGCGGATCTTCGGGTTCGCTCCTCTTTTTACTTTCCGAAACATCTTTTAGATGTCTATCCAGTGTGATGGCTGGATACTGATGAGGTAGTCAAACAACTATATAACGGAGGTTTTAAATGTTAGAAAAGAATGAAAAGATTTTACTTGTTATCGCGATTTCGTGTTTTACTTTGTTTTCAACTGTTTTATATATGGCTTAGGAGGCTATAATGAAAAAGAAAATTACCAAAAGTAATAGTTCAAATATCGATGTTGAATCCAATATCGATGTTGAATCCAATGTTCGTTTAGCTCGCTGGTATCATTTCCAATGGTTTTTAAACCTTCAAATTAAACTGTTTAAAAAAGTAATCTTCTAAGGAGAGAAAAATGAAAAAGTATCAATTACGAGCGATCCATACGGAAACGAAAAAAGAAACCGCGTTCCAAATCTGGTCAAGTAATATAACGCTTCACATCGCGTTATTACTTGTCGAACAAAAACTCTTAGTTTATCTACATTACCAAAAGTAAACCGAAACTGGGCTTTTAGTTGGCCCAGTCCACTGGCCGTGGCTGGTCGGTGCTGATGAGGTAGCCAAATGAAGTTAATAACTAAATAATGGAGGATTTTATTATGAGTAACACAATTAACATCGCAAAAATTCTTTCGACTAAAGTGACTGAAAATTCTATCGCTCATGCTGTTAAACGTATTACTTCCATGGACGATGGACAGTTAAGTGATCGTATCGACAAGATGACCAACTTGGTTAAGCTTGAATCTTTTCGTATTGCTGCAAAAGAATACGGTATGAAAAGACTTGCCAGGCTTGCCCAGTTGAAGCGTGACATCTGCTTCGATATCGAAAATGCTTAATCCGAAACCGGGAGCTCTCAAAGTCCCGGTCTGCGTGGTGTGGTTGCCACGTACTGATGAGGTAGCCAAATAATAACTATATAACGGAGGATTTTATCATGGCAAATTTCAATCGTGAAGTATTTACGAAACTGATTCATTTAGCTGACTTTGTACAATTTGGTGGCGAAGATAACAAAGGTCTTTATCTTTATGCGAACGATAAAAGCGATAAGTTTAAATTACTTCTTTCTTGCGTTCGTATTTCCAACGTTCCTGAAAAAGATCACCTCGCTGTTACCGCTTATCTTATGGATCGCTGTCATAACGGTGGCAATCCGGGCGGAATGGCTGATTTTTTTGAGAAGTTCAGAAACGAAGTAAAACAATCCGCGGCGGGACATCAAAGCTTTCAACTTGAAAAAAGTGAAACATTTCTTGCTCTGAAATGGCGTGTTCCCATATGGATGTTGGTTTGTTTTCGTTATCATGAAGTTATTGATTATTTTTACGGTCACATGAAGGAAGTAACTTTAGGAAAATACAATCTCGCAATCATGCTGATCGACGAAGTAAATAATCAATAACCGCCGAAACTCCCGGTCTCCGGGAGTCTACGAGAGTTGATTACTCTCGTACTGATGAGGTAAATCAATTTTATTAACCTAATACAAGGAGGATTTCACAATGACTAAAATTCATGAAAACAAATATCTCACCGCAGTAAAGGAAAAAGTTTTGGAACTGGTTGCTGAAGTTTTGCCTCATGGTTCCGGTATAGATTCTGAATGGCATCTCTCATTTTCAACCCGGACAAGAATCCGGGCGGAAGCGAGTTTCCATTGCATGGACGAAAATGGAATGTATGATGGATGGGTCGATTTTACTGTTTTATTCGATATTAAAAATCCTAATTACTTCCGTTTTATGTATAGAGGAAGTCCCGGCCAAATTGCTTACAATCGTCGTTTGGGCAAAAAATATGACTTGGAATCATATATAACTGATTCCGTTTGTGAAAGCCTTTGGAGTACTTTCGATGCGATGGACATGCGAGAATATGTTAACGAATATTGTTAAAACCGAAACTCCCGTCTAACGGGAGTCTGGGCAGGATAGGAACCTGTCTACTGATGAGGTAACCTATAACTTTAAGGAGGATTTATTATGAAAAGAAAAATCAGAAAAGTCAGAAAAGTGGACACGAAAAAAGGGGATGACAAAACTGCAAACTTCGTAAGAGAAAGTGCATTGAGTTATGCCGATCTTTACTTCGAATCCTTGTTAGAATCAATACAAGGTTTAAAAGAAGAAGTAGAGCGAAGTCGAGAACGTTTTAATTCGGCAGTGGCCGGCGAAAGATGGACAGCGAGAGATGAAGTTATTCCAGTTAGAAATATAGTTTCATCGATTGAAAATTGTGCCCACCATACAACAAGAAATTTCAATCCTCATGTTGAAAAGGCAATCTCCGCTGTTTCAAAACTGGTCGATGCTTTCGAGATTGAATCTTAACAGCCGAAACTCCCGGTCTACGGGAGTCTGCGGAAGTTGATTACTTCCGTACTGATGAGGTAAATCAAAATAACCTAATTTACAGGAGGATTAATTATGAAGTTCAGAGACTTTATTGAAGAGGATTTTGACTGCTACAGTGGCCTTATAACTCATAACCCGATGATAAGCGACGATGTTATTAATTTAAAACTTGGTGATTTTTACTTCGTTGGAATAGCTATCGTCGACGGCCGGGATGTGTCCATACATCTTAATTTCACAGGACCGGACACAAAATTTCCAATGCTCTGTCGACATGACTATATGGCTAAAAGTATGCGTATAGTCAAAGAGTTTGCGTTTGCAAAAGTCGCCATCACATCAGCAGAAGAAATACCGGAAAACCCGACAGCCGATTACTTTTTCACTCATGGCTATCGCTTAAAATTTTAAGCCGAAACTGCAGCGGACGCTTGCTATTAAAGGGTGCCGCTGGAGTAACCCGTGCGCGGCGGTGCGGGTCTGATGAAGCTGCCATAAAATATGTTATAATTAAGTTGTTTTTATATAACAAAAGGAGGATTTTATGACCGCACTTTAGTACAATTTAGTCCGCCTGTTCTAACAAGTATAGGCGCAGTTGGTTGTACTAATAATAACCTTAACAAAAGGAGGATTCGTAATGAAATGTGATTGCGGAAGAGTATGGCTCTGGGATTGGCTTCAAGATGTTTTCCGTTATCCGAATGGAGAGTCTGTTAAAGCCTTGGTATTCGGTGATCCAAGAGAAGCAGATGATTCTTTAGGTTTCGGAGCCGAGCTTTATGTCTGCAAATGCGGGAAAGTCAATGCTATGAATATTCGACATGAAGAAGTCGGTTCTGAACCTATTTATGAAGTCGGTTCTGATTGGAATAAAATCGACTTGGAAGCGGATGAAAATTCGTGGGACGAAGTCCAAAGGAGTAGAGAGTGAAAAAGAAGTATTCGTTCAAAGAGTTAAGTGTCAAGGAATGTGTTTTTATCGGTTGCGAAAAGAAGTTAAAAAAGCGACTTGTGGATCAGAAAAAGGAAAATAACATTACGAGATGTTATAAACACCACCGACAATGGAAAGCTGTTGAAGCGATAAGAAAAGCAACGATAAAAAGAAACAAGAAAAGAAGTTAACCGAAACTCCCGGTCTCCGGGAGTCCACATAAGATGACAACTTGTGTGCTGATGAGGTAAGTCAAATACTAATAACCTTTTTATAGGAGGATTAATTATGGTTGCAGAACTAACATGTCCACTTTGCAGAGAAGTATCCAATTTTGAAATTGATCAGAAAGAATGTCCAACTTGCCGTTTTTCTTTTTGGCCGGTAGAAATTGAAGACAAGATTTCTAATATAGCAGGTACTATATTAGGTTGGCTTCAAGATGCCGCCGGAGATATGGCTGGTCATGATGAAGAAACTCTTAAAATGAATGTCCGTATGGATCCTATTGCGCGGAAGAAAATTCAGAAAGCGGAAAAGGATGGTGTGCGGGACCTTTGTGGATGGTATGCCGACGAAGTGTATGATGATGAAAATTGGTGTTTTGACTTAACTGGTGACCGTATCTACGACGAAGCCAGTCAAATCATGCAATGGCTTGGTGTGTTTAAACACACCAAACAAATCGGTCATCAAATAATCGGATATCGCTTGAAGATCGCTATTGCGCGGAAAATTCATGACCGTGCACATACTTCTCTGAAGAATGCTTTGGACAAACACATTGCAGATTGGAAAGAGGATCTTTTGGATAACGTTGAACAAAAAGCATCATCATTATACGGAATGTAAGATAAGGAGAAAATTAATCATGGAAGTAGTTTGCATACATTGCGGGGACATCCTCGCAGAAAAAGAAAGTAAACTTAAGCGGCAAGAAGTAAGTCATGGCGATTGTTTGACTTATAAACCTGTTCCTTGCAAACAAGGTAAAGTTTATTACGAAAACTTAGCAACACAATTTAAAGTGACTTACGACGAAATGCTTAAGATTGCAACTGGTTGATATGGAATAACCCGAAATGGTGGCTGGCCTCGGCCGGCTGCCATCTATCTTGAATTGGGCAGCAAGGTACTGATGAGGTAGCCTAAAAGAATAACTACATATAAGGAGGATTAATTATGCAAAGACATTTATCTGAAGATGATGTCAAAGAAATGGATGGTGCCTACGAAATTTCCGAGGCAAGGAAAAAAAATCGGCGCACAGCAATCAATACTTCTGTTGAGCCGGGCAAAGATCGTCGGACTTTTGACAGGCGAAAGGAAGATAGAAATGAAGATGACTAAACAAGATTTCAAGACTTGTGCCGGATATTTTCTCTTCCTTATCCTCCTGTTTGTCTGTGGCTTCATTTGGTTATTTGCTTCCGGATGTAAAGCGGGAGCACAATATAAGGCTGATGAAAAATATCTTAAGGAAAGCAGTATAGACCCTCGTAAAACGGTCGTATACGGAGCCGACGGGAAACAAAAAGGATATTTAAAACAGTCAAATATTGATCGCCGGAAAACGGTAGAGTATGATAAGCATGGGAAAGAAAAAGGTTTCTGGCGACAGGACTATATGGACAGGCGGAAAACAAGGTATTATAAAAAGAAATAAGGAGGCCTTTATGTCTATGTTTGACAAAAGAATGAAAAGGATGAAATTCAATTCGCTGACCTATTTAGTTTTTGCGAATCTTTTCATCTGGGGATGGGTCGCCATCCAATGCTCAGTAATCTAATCCGAAACTCCCGGTATCCGGGAGTCCGTGGCCTTTAGCAAGTCACGCTGATGAGGTAGCTAAAACAATAACTTTTAAATGGAGGATATTATCATGGCAAATTACTTTTGTCCAGATTGCGGAAACCAATTGGCAATGACTGATCAGTTTTGCAATAACTGTGGACAACCGCGAAAAGGCGATTCTAAAAACTTTGTTAAGCCCACAAAGTTCGAACGCAAAGCATTTGTCTCTAAACCGTTGGGGTTCCTGCTTCAGCTCGGTTCCTGTATTCTGGCATTCGTCGCTCTCGCAACGTTTAAACAAGATCCAGGAACAGCGATTACTATGCTGCTGGTTGCTGTTGCCTTGGTTTACATTGGAAGCAGAACCAAAAACCGAGAAAAGTCATAAAGGAGAAGTCCAATGCATACCGTCGAAATGCCGGGAAGAAAAGTAGTATTGGAAAACATCACTTCAGTTTCCAGATTAAGTCAGCTCTCTGATAAAGGTTATATCTTCCTTGTCCAAAACGAAGATACTATCGACATTTGGGAAGTAAAAGATGGCAGGTATCATGAGGGCATTACGGACATTCTGAATTACTATAAAGAATTGTTCGGATGGAACTTAGATCCTAATGACTTTATAGTGATGAGGGAAAAAGATTTTTATATTTAATCCGAAACTCCCGTCTAACGGGAGTCTATAGCCTTTAGCAAGCTATACTGATGAGGTAGCTAAATTTATTAACCTATTATAGGAGGATTAATTATGATTCAATTGAGTCAAGATCAAATTGTAAATCTCTTTATCGAGAAGTTAAAGTTGATGGGTTCCAGTACTTCAGGTACCTATAATCCAGCGGATCCTACTCACTTTGAAAAAGGTGTTGCTGAAATTGGAATCGAACATGGTTTCACTATGTTCACTGACGAAAGTCAAGCTCCATATCCGGAACCTGAAAATGTTCTGGTCGACTGGCACGATTGCACATGGGGAATCAAGTTTGAATTTGAAACAAGTGCTGGCCAGGAAAGTGGTTATTGGTCAAGAGCAATAGGTGGTGTCGGCGAGTGGGGCACGGCTTCCAAAAACTTCTATGAAGTGTTTCTAAAACTTCTTTTGGAAGGGCAAGTAAAAGACTTTTGGATTATGGAAGAATGCGACGCTTTAATGGGAATCCATTATAAATAGGAGTTAAGATGACTTTAGGAGATGTTTTAAAAGAGGCAATGGAAGCTCAAGCAGATGAAACAGCTTGTTATTTCTGCGAGCGGACTGGTCAATTTAAACGCACCAAATTCACACTGGCCGGTCATCTATTAACTGAGGTCGCCTGCCCGGCTTGCAAAGGTCTTATTTCACATGAAAAATACTTTGCAAAACAACAAGAAGCAAAGATCAAAATCCTGAGGCCACCAAGGCGAGTCAAAATTCGATAAGGAGATAACAATGTCTTCAATTATCAAAAAATTTATCAAGGCGGAAGTCATTATTGTTGTAAGGGATGATAACGGACATGACTTAAGGGAAGATCAAATCGCAAATGAAATTGCGGAACATGAAACATTTATTAACTCCCTGCCCTTGCATCACAGTTCGGATAATAACGGTATTGTTTCCAGCATCCGCCTACACTTAAAAGGAGAAGTCAAATGACCCACTCCGTTGAAATGATTTGGCAACGTATTCCACCCGAAGATGTAAAAGAGGAAGGTTGCCAATACGCAAGTCAAGTCACAGTTAATGGACACTTCGTTCATTCCGGGAATGAGGAAAATGCTCATGTTCGCAAATTCCAAGCCGAAAAAGAAATGGCGATTGACTTCATTAACTATCTCAAACTGAAATTCAAAATTGACTGGGTTGTATAACGTCGAAAGTCCCGGCCACCGGGACTATAGCGGATTGGCATTCCGTTACTGATGAGACTGCCGTTTATTAACCTTATTATAGGAGGATTAATTATGATCATTGTTAAGGAAAGAACAACCACTATCCATTTGACTGTCCGAGAGGCGAAAGAAGCAATCGCTGAATATTGCACCCGGATTAGCAAACAGGCTATTCCCCTTAACTTCCACAAACCGAAACCGAAAAAGAAAGCGAGAAAAACGCACCGGAAAGTGGATAGTGAACAGCCGAAAATGAAAGTACTAACTGGAAATCTAAACTGGACTGAAATCCAACACAATTCCGGTGTAGATGTTATTGTCCATTGGCATGATGGAAAAGAAAACTTTGATACTGCTTCTCCGGACATCCAAAAAACTGACATTTGCCATACATGCGGCGACAGTTTTGAAGAGTGCGATTGCGACGAAGATGAAGAGGAAGACGATGATCTGAGGGAAAAGCTTGAACCCGATGATTAAAGACTTCGTATAACCTTAGGTGCATCGAGAGTCATTTTTACTTTCGATGCATCAATAGGCTATTCGAAAAATATCATTAACCTATTAACAGGAGGATTAGATTATGGACGAGAAAAAAGTTGAGATCATTTTTGGCAAAGACGGAAGTGTTAAAACTGAAGTATTCGGCGCCGTAGGTGAAGGATGCATCAGTATGACTTCATTTCTTGACGATCTTTTCGGTAAGCCAAAAGAGCGCGTGTACAAAGACGAGTATCACCAAACCGAAAAGAATAACCTCGCAGACGGCCTCCCCTCGGGGCATTGCGGATAGGAGATCATTATGTTGACCGAATATCATATTGAAGCCCAGCATTTTATGTCGGGTCAAAATCTTATCGGCAAATGTCATACTATGAATATTAGTCAATTGATTTGGCTATTAGGAAAGTATGGTTGGATTGTCCAAACCCACTACGAACACTTCGACCGTGTTCGCGGCTAAAAGGAGAGGCCATGCCACATAGTGTATTTATTTGGAAAACGGTTATAACCAGTATTGACACTGAAACCGCAATATGGTCTATAGATCGTTTGGAAGCGCAACAAATTTTCAACCGCTATTCAGATTTTTATGACAAGCGGGTTTATCAAGTTCATCTCAAATGGTCGCTTAGCAAGGCCGATATTGTTTCTCTTCTCAATGATGAAAATTCTAAGGGAGTAGTCAAAAGTCAAAAACTGGTTACGTCGAATTTAAAAAAATGTATGTATCACGATTGCATGTACTATCATAGCGAAGCTACGAAGTACTGCAATAACGCCTGTTCATCTGATGCATACGATTCTGGTAGATTAAGAAAGGAGAAGTTAAATGAGTCATAACACGACATACGGTAAACGGATTTCCGATCTTTCCACACTTTGCATTGTCGCACAAAAACATGGCGAAATTGTTTCAGGCCCAAATCTTGAAGTTCGCCTGTTTGGCAGCCATGTAGTCAAAAATGCAGTGGCCGAAATAAAGCTTCCCGGCTGGAAATATCCCATCGCCGTTACAGCGGATGGAGATATCATTTACGATCACTGGGGAAGTCAATCCGGAACAATGGACAAGCTGCATTTGCTTGTCCAAGATTACAACATCGCGGCCACTGAAAACGTGATTCCATACGATGAAGTAACAAATGTAAGTATGGAAACACTTCCAAACGGCGACAAGAAAATGGTATTGGAGTATTCATAATTCGAAACTCCCGGCTTCCGGGAGTCTACGCAAGATAGGAACTTGCGTACTGATGAGATAACCTAATAACTAAAGGAGGATTAATTATGGCAGAAACAATTGACTTCATTGATCACTTGGACAAATTAGTTCTGAAACAGAAGACAATGCGGGAAGGCAGGAAACCTAAGATCAGTAAGATTTCAGGTGTGCCCCGGATGTTAGTCCATAATAAAGGTTGGCTCCCTTTCGACCAAATCACATGGGGAGACTTTGTTAAAACCAAATGTGGACAGTGGCGGGAAGCTTCCTTAATCGATGAACTGCAGGAAAGGGATTAACTATGGCGAAAGGAATTGAAATTAAAGAGTATCGCGGTTTGAAGGTTCGGCGTGGAAAGAAAATGGTCATGCATTTGACTGATGAAAATGGCAAGAAACTTCATGTCCGATTTACATGGAAGTCATTTGATGAAATGGTCCGCGATTTCAGTATCTGGCGAAAAGAATTACCTGACATTAATTGATAAGTGTATAATCCGAAAGGAGATGATTTAAGTATGAGTTCAAAAACCGAGCTATTTGCTCAAGCGCTAATGGAAGAATCAATGCTGAATAAATGTGGACGATTAGTTATTCAATTAGCAAACCTTCCACAAGCTGATTCTGATGAAGAATTTGAAAACGAAGATGAAGAAAGACTAAAAGCATTGATTATCGAAGCTCGCGGACTTTGTGCAGAAATGAAACACAAAGGCATGTTGAAGTAATCCGAAACCCTCGGCCACCGAGGGTCTATGGCCTTAAGCAAGCTATACTGATGAGGTAGCTTTTAAACTATAACTTTTTTATAGGAGGATTAATTATGAAAACACAAGCGAAGTTGATTAACTACCTACGAGCTGGATTTCCACTTTTCTGGATGAAGACAAATGAACCAAATAGGGTTCGCCGAAATGTGTACCCAGCACTCGAAGACTTTCAACTCAAAAATGGTGGCAAATTTAAAGTCACAGATTGGGATTGCCTCAAAGACAATAATCCCATGACTCCACTGGACGCCTTAAATGATGCCGATGAGAATACGGTTATGTTCCTTTATAACTATCATTGGTATATGGACAAGCCTCAGATTATTCAAACACTTCAAAACCTTAATCTGGGCTGGGCCAATCAAGGCAAGGCGGCAGTAGTCATAAGTCCGATTGAAAAGATTCCCACCGAGTTAAAAAAGGATTTTATCCTTCTTGATCTGCAACTTCCTGATAAGGAAGAGATTCTCGATGCCGCTTCCATGGCGGTTCCAGACGAATCATTCATTCCTGAAAAGGACCGGATGGATCTGATTTGCAAATCAGCTATGGGTTTGACTCGACAAGAACTGGACAATGTTTTTTCATTATCAATCGTCGAACATGGCGAATTCGATCTCCGTACGATCAATGACTATAAAGCTATGACGATTGCTAAATCCGGTTTCCTTGATGTCTTGCCGAATAACTTGACTTTCCAAGATGTTATCGGCTATAAAGAAATCAAGGACTTCATTATGGATTCCATTTACGACCCGCGAGCTAAAGGTCTCATGACCATTGGTGTTCCTGGCTGCGGGAAGACTTCCTTAATGAAGGCTATTGTTGGTGAAACTGGGAAGTTCGGACTTTCCGTTAATATGGGAAGACTTTACAGTAAGTACCAAGGCGAAACTGATCAAAATATAAATGACACAATTGACTTAATTTGTGCCATTGGAAACTGCGTCGTCCTTATAGATGAGTTCGAAAAACAATTCGCTGGTGCCGGTGGTTCCGGGGACTTAGACAGTGGTACTACCCGAAGAGCAACGGTCGTTGGCTTGAGTTTCTTCAGGATCGCCCTGAAGGAATTTATATCGTTGCCACAGCAAATAGTTTCCGTGGGATTCCGGGCGAATTTCTACGTCCCGGCCGATGGGATACAAGTCCTTTTTTCATTGACTTGCCAACCGCTAAAGTTCGCAAAAGTATTTTAAAACACTATGTGAACAATGCTGGTTTGGATTATCCTGAAGTACTTCCCACAATGAAAGACTTCACCGGTGCTGAAATTGAGGCCATGGTTCATATAGCTGATATGCGCGGAATTGATCTTATTAAAGCACAAGATTGTATCATACCGCAAGCTATAACTCTTAGTGGCGACATCATAGCCTTGCGCGAGTGGGCAAAGAATACATGCCTGCCAGCCGAGGCCGTTCCTGCATCCGTTGCAGTGACCGATGCCAAACGAAGAGTTGACGTCTAACCCCATAACCAGAAGAGGAGTAGTATTATGACAAAAACAGTTTTAGGAGTAGGTAAAAATCCGGCTGCTAAGAGGCATCATTTGCATGCGGTCACAGATGGGAACGTTGCTATCTGTGACAAGCGCACAGGCGATTTGGTCATCGATGATGATAAAACCTGCGAGCAGATCACCTGCTCAAAATGCCTTGCGCATAGCGCAGTCAAAGTGTTAACGAGTGGTGTCAAGCCGAAAACCGAGACGCCACCGGTTGACAAAGACATCGGTTTGACTTCCGCGACACCAACGCCGAAAAAGAAAAAGGCCAAAAAGAAAACATCGGCGAAGAAAGTGGCGGAAATGAAAAAAGCGGCTGATAAAGATTTGGCTAAAGATTTCAAACAGACCGCAGCCAAGAAAAAGGCGAAGGAAAAGCCGGAGCCTAAAAAGAAAAAGGCGAAAGCTAAAAAACCTTCTGGCGATTTCGTGGCACACCTTAAAGCTGGCCGTTATAAGGTTCATCATCTTCCAAGCGAAAGGGACTTCTTCGATAACATCGAACCTGAAGTAATTTCTTTCGTATTGGAGGCCTTAAACTCGTTGCCGGTCCGGTGGCTCAAAGGCGAAACACTTCCCGAAAATTATATAACTGATTGCCGGGATGCGGTGACTGGTGTTTATAAGGCGAAGAAAATGGAAGTGCCTGAACACCTTATACGACCGAAGAAAAAGATCAAAAAGAAAAAAAAGCCGGAGCCGAAACCTGATGATCCCAAAGTTGGTGATAAGAAAAACATCAAAGGCACAACGTGCAGGTATGACGGGGATCGGTGGGTCGCTGTTCGTGATCCCATCAAGCGGCGGAAAAAAGCAGAAGAAAAACCAAAACGGGTTATTAAGCGTCGGGCTCCAAAGGAACCGGAAAAGCCGAAAAGGGTTATTAAAAGGCGTCAACTGGATGAAATTCAAAAACTCTTCGGTCGTCTTCCCGGCAGTCCTGCACATGCCATTCTCGCTATGGTTAATGAAGGATCAACTGTTGGTGAAATTGCGAAATCCATTTCCAAGAAATTCAAGATTTCACAATCCAAGGCGAAAGCTAAACTTCTCGCCGTCGTGAGGAAAACTGCGAGAAAACAAGGTTTCGATATCTTGCATATACTTTCCGGTGAAAACGAAAGTCGCGATTACTACCAAATTTTCCATGATGAAACATTGATGGCGAGTCGTAAACGCTAATATGCCGAAACGACCGTGGATAGTGGTTCCGCGGTCGTCGTCACAGGATTGGCTCTGTGGCCCGATGAGGGCAGCCTATAACTACCAAAAATATATTACAAGGAGGATTTAATTATGGACCAAGACAAATTGCGTGAAGGTGTACTTTGCAACCTGAAGTTTAATCGTTGGACTGCATCTGCCAAACTTCCAAAAGAGTTACTTGGTGATAATGTCCCAAAGGAAATTGTCCGGGGAATGCAAGACTTAATTGATGATCGAACCCTGCTTAAAGACATTTCCACAATCCGCCGGACTGCTAAAGGCGAACTCATGCGAAACAGTATTCCTTTTCCTATTGAGGGCGTCTGGTTCGTGCCAAAAAGTCAAGTGCCCCGGCTTGATAACTCGTTAATCGAGCTTCAAGAGGAAGACGATAAAAGGGTTGAAGTATTTCTTGACTCTTATGAACGCCTCAAAAAGAGAATGAAAAAGAAGTATCCGGATTACTATCGCAAAGAGAAGTATCCGTCCAAAGCAGAATTGCGAAGACGTTTCAGATTCAGTTGGCAATTCTTTCAGATTACGATGCCTGATAAAGAGGCATCCATTCTTGATCCAAAACTCTACAAGCGTGAGCAAGCCAAATTCCAGGACATGGTAAGACAAATGGAAGAAATGGTTTTAAATCTTGTTGCCCACCGGATGTTTAAACGTATCGAACGTCTGGCGAGTCAATGCGAAAGCGGCAAGATTAATAAGGGCACGCTAAATTCCATAGATCGTTTTCTTGGAAAGTGGGATGAATTGTGGAGTGGATATGTGGATGATAAGAAAATGAAAATGATCATGGCAAGAATGAAGAAGCAAATGAAATCTGTCTCGGCCGATCGTTTAAAATCCAATGACGAATTCCGCGAAGAAGTTGGCGGTGAAATGGATAAAGTTTTGAAAAGGTTAAAGCCTATAAACGATTTATATTTGAAGCGCAAGTTGGACATTTAACTGGCCCTCGCAAAAACTGTACCTCAGCTGCTCTCGGGCAGCTGGGGTGTAGTGTTTTTAAGCGGGAACAGTTTTCCACATTCACCGGAGTCAAAGCTTGCTGTATAAAGATTTGACAATTATATTAAGGGTTTATAGTTTTTGAAGAAAAAGCTTTTAATTAACAGGGGTTTATGATATAATTGTTTTATTTTCTTACAGTTTTGGAGGGTACATAAATGGCAACAAAGATCATCTGCTACTACTGTCAGCAATGGCACATATCCAAACAGGTCACACAGGATAGGCGTCGCTGTGAAGCAATCGGGAAGCGGATCCGGAGGAAGCATAAAGCGTGTAAGTATTTCGTACCAACCGAAAATCCTATCTTCTGTCGAAAAAGTGGATGCTATCTTGTCCTGATGCAGTGCTTAGCAAGGCGTCGGAACAGGCTCGGTTTAAACGGTTGGGCCAAATGTAAAAGGTGCCGTCAATGGGATAAAGAAATACACCAAATTATTGAAACCTATTGGTTCCTTCGGAAAAGAGTCAATCCTTATAATCCAAATCCTGATCCACCGAAAAGAGTCATTAAAAGGCGCAAGAAAGTTAGTAAACGAAAAATCAAACGACGACCAATTGAAACGAAAGACAAACCACGCAAGATCAAACGTAGATCAAAACCGAGACGGAAAATCAGGAGACGTTGATTATGCCTAAAAGAATTGTGGAAGAAAACTACGTGCGTGCTTTTCAAATTATGTTCGGCGAATGGATTCAAATTAATACTATTGAATCCATTCATACAGAAATTGTATTAGCTTCAAAAATTCCCAATCCTGAAAAATTGTTTCTTAAAAAGGAGTCATACGACAAGCTATCTAACGAAGCAAAAGAGATTATTGAAACAGTTTTAGATTGCCCTCAAGAAATCTTCGAGCTTCTGTATGTTCCCAAATTTAAACGTATGACTAAACGTCGGATTCGAATTTATTTTCGTGCCGCTTGGCGAAGTAAGTTCTTCGCCGATCACGCTATTGAAGAGGTCACAAAATGGGTAAACCAGTTATAGAAATACTGGATATCATCCACTGCCGTGCAAATAAGTTTGCGCGGCCAGTTATAAGTGAGTGCTTGAAATACGAAGCTACTGCCTGGCGAAAAGG